>LBBO01000003.1_pt24 | contig 15309 bp, 17 predicted proteins | sample 329191 | NCBI WGS metagenome assembly LBBO01 (sample SAMN03174413, study PRJNA266758) | hydrothermal vent metagenome | biome: marine hydrothermal vent; feature: marine hydrothermal vent chimney; material: microbial mat material; isolation source: microbial mat from marine hydrothermal vent chimney...
GACCATAAGATTACTTTTGTTGATACAGCAGGTATACGACGACGTGGTAGAATTTTAGGTATTGAAAAATACGCTTTTGAAAGAACCGAAGAGATGTTGGCAAAAGCAGATATCGCCCTACTCATGATAGACTCCACTGTTGGTGTTCTTGAACTTGATGAGCGTATTGCCAACCTTGTAGAGAAGTATAAACTGGGTTGTATTATTGTCTTAAATAAATGGGACATACACAAAGATGATGAAGAGACCTACAAAAAAGCAGTTGAAGACATTCGTGATGAACTGCGTTTTTTACACTATGCCCCACTTATTACCATCTCTGCAAAAACAGGTCTGCGTGTTCATAAAATCTTAGATGACATCATAGACATTTACGGACGATACAAACAGAGAATTCCAACAGCCAAGCTTAATGAAGTACTTAAATATGCCATCAGTAGACACCACGTACCTTCAGTAAATGGTGCTGCTATTAAGATTAAGTTTGCAACCCAATATGAGACCAAACCACCTAAAATTGCTATTATTATGAACCGACCTGATGGATTACACTTCTCATACAAACGTTACTTATCGAATGTATTTAGAGAGAAGTTTGACTTTGAAGGTGTACCGTTAGATATCGGTGGACGTAAGCGTGGTCAACGTATGGATGATGATTAGATAAAAATTAAAGATGATTCTTATCCAACTCTTCATAGGGTTTTGCTTTAGAAAAGTAATATCCCTGTCCATACTCAACACCAAAACTTTTTAAAATATCCAATATCTCTTTGTTTTCAACATACTCGGCAATCACTTTAATATTGTTTTGTTTAGAAAAAAGTGCAAATGCCTTAACAAGACTGTAGGCACGTTTATCATAATGTATCTCTTTGATAATACTTCCATCTATTTTTAAGTAGTCTATTGAGAGATTTAAAAGATGATTAAGATTTGAATAGCCAACACCAAAATCATCGATACATATTTGATAACCAAACATTTTTAGCTTCTGAATAGAGAGTTCAACCTTAGAATAATCAATGCTTTTATTTTCTAAAATCTCTATGTAGAGTCTCTCTGACAAATCTGCATTTTGAGCCAAGAGAGATAAAATAGAATCATTAAGCAAATCATCGGCACTTAAATTAATGGATATCTTTATTTTAGCATCGCTTCTTAATTTTTTAACATTAAACTTAATTACTCTTTTTGTTAAAAAACTGTAGAGATGACTCTCTTCTAAATCGGGTAAGATTTTATCTGGGAAAATTATATTTTCACCATCTTCAATGCGTAAAAGTGCCTCATAGTGATGCAGTGTAGAGTCCTCTATATTTCTAATGGCTTGATAATAACAGACCAATTTATCTGATTCTATCAACTCTTTTAGTTTTTCACGATAGAGTATTTTTGTCTGTGTCATATCAAAGTAACCTATTCTATTACGACCATGATGTTTCATCTCATAGAGTGCTGTATCGGCTTTATGAATCACATCTTGCAGTGATTTTTCCATGTCAGTATTGATCAAAGCTCCCATAGACAGAGTCAAATAGACTCGCTCATTGGCTATCTCAAAATGTTTCTCTTCAATACGTAGACGAATCGCTTCTAACAGAGTTTTAAACCCCCTCTCATCCATTTTATCTTTTGCAATAAGCAATAGAAAAGATTCTCCACTATACTCAATCAACATATCACTCTTCCTCAACAAAGAGGTGATGCTTTTTATAACGGAAACAATTAAGATATCTCCATTTTTCTTTCCATAGAGTGCATTAATCCGTTTAAATAAATCCATATCAGCCAAAGCAACATAGTAGTTCTTAAAATCTATCTTCTCATAATTTTCATTTAAATAAATTCTATTGAGCGTATTGGTTTTAGAATTATAATAGATTTTATACTTGGTATAATTTACATGAAAAATATAGTAGATAAAAAAGAAAATAAACGCCATAGCCAACAACAAAGTAACAGTAAAAACAGTCACGCTTATGGTAAGCAATTTAGATAAAGAAGAGAGACTATTTTGAGTGTAATCTACCACAAGTAACGCTATGGTTTTATTGTCTTTAATAATAGGTTTAATTAAAGTAAAACCTTTATCGTCCAAGCTATCTTGAATATAGGTTCTCTTTTTCTGTGATTTAAGTACCTCTTTATAAGGTGATCCTTCTAAAAGTTGAAAAAACTCTCCCGACTCCCCTTTATCTTCAGTTGCTGTATCTAAAAGAAAAAAAAGCTTGTTATCTACGGGGAAGAGTACAAAAAGTGCATTAATATCTTTGTTACGTAAAAGTGCTAAAGATTTTTCATTTTTACTATGTACTTCAGGTTTTAAAAGGTTACTACGAATAAAATCAGAATTCTGATAAAGCATACCCTCTAGAATATTTTCTGATGTGTTATCAATGATATCAATAGAGTGATTTAAAATTAAATTTTTTAGTTGACTTTCATAACTGTCCATATTTTTATAGAGATACGCACATAGAAGAATAAATGCCATACCAATGGTTATTATGTAATAATAAACTTTATTGTTGTTAAAAAATATAAATTTATTATACAAATTTTATTCCTAAGCTATATTTATGTTTAAATAGAATTTTAACATAAAAAAGTGCCAAAAAGTGATCTTTTTAGTAAAAAAAATCACATTTTAACAAAATAGAGTAAAAGTCAGTAATTAAGAAGAAAGCAAATAGGGCTAAGTTGGCACTCTGAAAGGAGGTATTTATTAAATAATTTAGGTAGTAATAAACCATTATTTTCTAGTCGTTCTTTAATAAAAATAATTTGTGTTCTACCCTTCTTTATATAAATTGCACCGATGTACTTTTTATTGGTTTTTAACTCTTTATACGAACCTGCAATCATCATTTTTTTATTGTCAATTTCTTCAGGAAAAAGAATAATATCAGCATCTTCCAATGAAGTAAATCTTAAACACTTATCTATCTTCTCATTAAGTTCACTGCTGTAGAATTTTAATTCGTGAGAAGAGTGAATACTTAAAAGTGCATTATTGATCTTAGCAATATCTAATTCTGCTAAAGCCAATATTGGTATAAAAAAAAGTGTTATAATTATTTTTTTCATAAATATATCCTTAATAAAATAATACAATAAAACATCATAAAACAACTTTAAACAATTCAAATAATATTGGAAATATAGATAATTTGGTGGATATTTTGATATAATTCCAACATTATCTAATCAAGGATTTAAATGCGTGTATTAACAGGAATCCAAGCCTCAGGAAAACTCCATATAGGAAACTATTTTGGTGCAATGAAACCTATGATAGAACTTCAAGAACAAGAAGAACTTTTTACCTTCATTGCCAATTATCACTCTCTCACCACATCTAAAGATGCCAGGCTTTTAAAGCAACTTACCTTTGATGCTGCAGTTGATTATTTGGCTTTGGGTATTGACCCAGAAAAAACAACTTTTTGGGTACAGAGTGATGTACCTCAAGTATTGGAACTCTACTGGATTCTTTCTAAATTTACACCCATGGGTCTCCTAGAGCGTGCCCACAGCTACAAAGATAAAGTAGCCAAAGGCATCACAGCCAATCATGCACTCTTCTCTTATCCTGTGCTTATGGCTGCAGATATTTTACTTTTGGATACGCAGAAAGTACCTGTAGGTAAAGACCAAATTCAACATGTTGAGATGACACGAGACATCGCTACCAAATTTAACAATGACTATGGAGAAATCTTTACTCTCCCAGAACATGTTGTCAATGACAATGTGGCTACCATACCCGGTATAGATGGGCAAAAGATGTCCAAAAGTTACGACAATGCCATTGATATTTTTATGGAAACTGAGAAAAAACTTCAAAAAAGATGTAATAAAATTATCAGCTCCTCTACCCCTCTGGGGGAACCTTTAGAGTATGAAGGGTGTAATATCTATAACTTGGCTTCCCTCTTTTTAGATGAGAATAGAAAAACTGAACTTCAAGCCCGTTACAAAACAGGCGAAGAGGGTTACGGTCACTTTAAAAAGTACCTCAAAGAGCTTATCTGGGATGAGTTTGAAGAGGCAAGAGAGAAACGTAATTATTACCTAGAAAACCCAGATATGGTTAAAGAGATACTCCATGAAGGAGCAAAGAAAATGCAAACAATTTCAAACGCTAAAATGGCCATTGTTCGTGATGCTGTAGGAATCTCATTTAAATAGAGAGCTGAGTATTATGCGAAGAGAGATAAAGATAATGAAATCTAAAAGCTATTTATAACCAAATATCAGCAATATTTCTCAATCCTGCCACATTGTCTGATGCAAATATTTTTAACTCAGCTTCATTCTCTTTGGCTCTTAAATCATAACGGGCTTCTAAATACTCAACAATGGCTTCACCAGAGTGAATTAATATCGGTTTCTCATTAAAATAGTTCTGAAGGCTCTCACCAATAAGAGGGAAATGTGTACACCCTAAGATAATCGCTTTAGGTTCTTCTATATTAGAAAAATAATACTTCATCGTAGCCTCTAAAATCTCACCATTAAAAATACCTTCCTCTACCAAAGGAACAAAAAGACCTGTCTGTAGTGCTGTAATATTAGTATGACCCAATTTTTCAAGAGCATCTTCATAACGTTTAGAGGTAATGGTCGCACGGGTTGCGATGATTAAGACATTATCATCTTTATGTAAGTTACTGTTTTCAAGTGCCAGTACTCCTGGTTCAATAACCCCTAAAATAGGATAGTTACTTTGAGCATTCATTTCAGGTAAGGCATAAGCAGAGACGGTATTACAGGCTGTAATGAGTAGATCAATATCAAAGTTGTTAAAAAATTCTAAAGCTTCCAAAGAGTAACGAATAATGGTATTTTTATCTTTAGGACCATAAGGAACACGAGCTGTGTCCCCATAATAGACAACCTCATCAAAGAGGTTATGTGCAAGTAGACTTTTTACAACGCTGAGTCCACCAGCTCCAGAGTCAAAAACACCTATTTTCATCTTTTTAGTAAAGTTAGCCGTTCATAATCGCTAAAAACTCTTCATTGGTCTTTGTTTTTGTCATTTTTGAGAACAAGAACTTCAACCCTTCTACATCTTCCATGCCTTGCATGGCATTTCTAATCGCCCATACTTTTTGCATGACCTCAGGGTCTACCATAAGCTCTTCTTTCCTTGTTCCTGATTTGGTAACATCAATAGCAGGGTAAATTCTTCTCTCTGAAACATAACGGTTCAATACAACTTCTGAATTACCTGTACCTTTAAACTCTTCAAAAATAACCTCATCCATTCTACTACCCGTGTCAATAAGTGCCGTAGCAATAATGGTCAAACTTCCACCCTCTTCTATGTTTCTAGCAGCACCAAAAAATCTTTTTGGTTTATGTAAAGCATTGGCATCAACACCACCTGAAAGAACTTTTCCTGAACTTGGTGTTACCGTGTTATAAGCCCGAGCAAGTCGTGTGATGGAATCAAGTAAAATCACAACATCTCTACCACTCTCAACCCGTCTTTTTGCTTTTTCTATCACCATCTCTGCTGTTCTTACATGATTTTGTGCAGGCAAATCAAAAGTTGAACTATAGACTTCGCCTTTTACAGAACGTTGCATATCTGTTACCTCTTCTGGTCGTTCATCAACCAAAAGAACCATAAGAGAAACATCTGGTGTATTATGAGAAATACCATGAGCCAACTCTTTAAGAAGCTCTGTTTTACCTGTTCTTGGAGGAGCCACAATTAATGCTCTTTGCCCTTTACCAATAGGCGTAAACAAATCAAGTACACGACCTGTAAGTTTTAATGGATTGTATTCAAGTTTTAGTTGTTCTGTAGCATAAAGAGGTGTTAGGTTATCAAAAAGAGGTCTCTTTTTAGACTCTTCTGGTGGAAGATAATTAATGGCTTCTATTTTTAATAAAGCGTAATATTTCTCTTGCTCTTTAGGTTGTCGTACTTGACCTGTAACAATATCACCGTTTCTAAGAGCAAAACGTTTAATTTGGGTGCCACTGACATAGGTATCGTTAGATGAGTTGGCAAAGTTACCATCTTCTGAACGCAAGAAACCATACCCATCATTCATTACTTCTAAAATACCTGTAAAGAGAATAAATCCTCCCTGCTTCACTTGTGATTTTAGAATTTCAAAAATTAAATCTTTTCGTTTAAATTCATTGGGGTTTTCAACTTTAACTTTATGAGCAATCGTCACCAACTCTTCTAAAGGCTTTGATTGTAACTCTTCAACTTTGTATCCATCAACGGGTACATGCGTTCTTGTATTATTTCTCTTACTGTTGTTTTTTTTCTGCTGTTGTTCGCTCATAAGTCCTCTTGAAAGCTGTATTGGAGTGTTTGTAGTATTTACTTGTAGTTGAAACATTATAATCACTTTTTCGTTAAGTTATGATGATATCGCCATAAATAGCAGTGGGACATAGGTAAATAGACCCAAATATCCCATCCATGGTGCCATCTTTGTATTTAACATCTTCATCAGTTCACCATCCATCTGTTTACTAAGATGACGTTGTTTTATCATCTCAATTTTAAAAAAGATATCAAAGAGTTTAAAAAGTAATATCGAAATAATATAGAAATCAAAAACATCCAAATAGAGACTCACAAAAAGTACAAAATAAAAAGTAGGATGTACTATAAAAAAGAAAAAAATACTTTGACGATAATAGGTATAAAGCTTATCTATCATCGCCCCCAAAGTCTCTGCCTTTTGCAGATGAAACTCCATTAATTCTAAAAAAATCATAATAAGTATAAGTTGAGTTATCGTTTCCATAAACCAATACTATCAAATAATTAATAGCAAATAGGTATAATTCTTTAAAAAAAAGAGGAATCATGACAAAACTCTATGTAACAGATTTAGACCATACTTTTTTACACAGCACCCAAACTGTAAGTAACTTCTCTAAAGAGATTTGGAATGAGAAATCTCATGATGCCATACTCTCTGTTGCCACAGCTAGAAGTTTTTCTAAAACCAATCAATTTTTAGATGGACTACACCTGAAAGCACCTCTTATTTTACTCGATGGAGCCATGGTGGCAACCACAGAGAAAAAACTCATAGGTTTAAATACCTTGGGAAAAGATATTGGAGATGCCATCATTGAGGAGAGTAAACTGTTTGATATCTACCCTTATGTCATTGCGTTAACTGACCATCAAACACTCAATGAGAGCTTTACCATTCCACCTCAACTGAACTACTATCAAGAGTGTCTCATAAAAGAGTCTTATACCTTAGATAAACGTTTAGAGTATGTCAAAAAAATTCAGGGAGCCAACGATACACTAAAGCTTGTCTATATGGGAAAAGAAACTATATTGCGTCCTTTAGCTGAACACCTTGCTAAAGTTTTTGGAGATGCCATTGAGGTAAAATTGGCACCTGAAAACTACATGCAATGCTATTTTTTAACCATTCTTCACCCTCTTAGTGACAAAGCACATGCACTTTTAAAAGTTCATGAATACTTAAACATTGATAGTGCAGAGACAACAGTCTTTGGAGACAGTTTAAATGATATAGGTATGTTTAAGTTAGCAGGAACAGCAGTTGCCGTCCATAATGCCTTAGACGAGGTTAAAAAAGAAGCCAATATTGTATTAAAAGAGACCAACGATGAAGATGCCGTTGCTAAGTATCTACAACAAAATATCGTCTCCTAAATTTTCTATTAGAAGATGTCAAATCTCGATTTATATTCAAAGATTTGACATATTAAAATTAATTTTATCTCTTTTTCACAAAATTACATAATTCTACTCTTTAAATTTATTAAACTAAAATATTAAATATATAATTTTATAAAAATAATATATTTCTAATCTTATTCCTATATAATTAATCATAAATCAGTATATGAGAAAAAGGAGAAGTATGAAATATAATGCACCCCAAAATCAAGACCACAACCAAAGTATTCTATATTCCATAAACCTATGCTCTATTTAGTAACACTTTTGCACCATTATAATTCAAATCATTAACCCATTTAAAATACGCCTCATTAGGTGTTTGATAATCAATAGCTGAGTGCAACCGTTTCCTATTATATAAATTCATATACTATTATGCCTCAACATGGAAGTATTATTCTTAAAGACAATGTAAATGCTGCATTCTCTTACCTTAAAAACTTAAAGTGTGGGATTGACCATTTTAAAGATATTAGTGATGAGGAGCTAACCTTTATTAAAAGTTAATTTTGTACCCTACCCCATATTGATTTTTAATTAAATCTTTTGGGATTTTTTTACGCAAATTTTTAACCAAGGTACGGATAGATGAGTTCGTAATGGTTTTATCAAACTCATCACTCCAGACATAGAAAAAAATCTCATCATCACTACAAGGAACTCCCCCTTTTTCAACAAGAAGTTCAAAAAGTTTAGACTCTCTTTTCGTCAATAGAACCGATTTAGTATCACAAAAAAGTGTTTTACTTTTACCATCCCATAGTGAATTACATGGCAAATGAATATTATGTCCTCCATCTATTTTCTTAGAAACTTTCAAAAGTGCGTTCATTAAGTCACTTCTACTTACAGGTTTTATAAGATAAGATGAAAAGTTTAACTCAACAACTTCTAAAAGAATCTCTCTATCAGAATGGGCTGTGAGTCCAATTATAGAGATATCAGGATCTATTAATCTTATCTGTTTTGAGAGGTTAATTCCGTTGAGCTTAGGAATGAGTAAATCCATAACAATTAAATGAGGTTTCTCTTTTTTATAAAGTTCAAAAGCTTCCTCCCCATCACGTGCAATATGTAATGTTTGACAACAATCTTCTAAAAAGTAGGCATATTTCTCAATAATTGATTCTTCATCTTCGATATACAAAATAGTTAAGTTTTTTAAAGTTTTCAATGTTATTTAATCCCATATAAATTTATGATTCTATGTCTAATCATGACAGAACAATGTGAAATAAAAGTGACGTTTTAAAGATTTAACTTAACTTTCACACGTTAAAGGGAGGAAATATAATCTTCTAGTGATAATGTATTTATCAGTGATAGCGATATTAATTTGTAACTATTAACTTAATTTTCGATTCAACATCTCTAAACGTTCAGGAGTCCCAATATCATACCATACTCCAGCATAATATTCTGTTGTTAATTTTTGCTCTTCTATCGCATTAAAAAGTAGAGGTACTAAACTCTGTTTTCCGTAGATTAAATCTTTAAACATCGCTTTTGAGTAGTAGCCTATGCCTGAAAAAGTATACTTCTCTTGTGTTCCAGCTAAACAGAAGTCACCTTTTAAGTTATGTTTAGGGTTAGCTATCAGTACCAAATGTGCCAAACTATTTTGAGTAAGTATAAAACTACTATCAAAAGAGAAGTCCGTCCAAACATCACCATTGACCACCAAAAAAGTATCACTAAGTAGAGGGAGTGCTTTAATAATCCCCCCTGCTGTCTCTAACGCACCTTCATTTTGCTCATCTGAAAAACTGATATGAACACCATAACGTGAACCATCACCCAAATAGTCGATAATCTGTTGACCTAAATAAGCCACATTGATAACAATATTTCTAAATCCAGCAGATTTTAAACGTTCTATATGCCAAACAATCAGAGGTTTCCCTCCCACTTCAAGTAGTGGTTTTGGCGTGTGGTTGGTAAGAGGTCGCATTCTTGAACCCAAGCCTGCTGCAAGTATCATTGCTGTCATATTTTCTCTTTTTTTTTGAATTAGCCTAATTTACTAAATTATTTTATCTAAAATTTTCTCTAAGGGTTTAAACTCCTCATATCTCTCGATATTTTCTCGTATATAACTCAACGTCATCGGAATATCATCAACATAAGCTGGTTTATCATCTCTAATTTTAAGACGGGAAAAAATACCTAAAATCTTAATATGTCGTTGCATGGACATAAAATCAAACCAGCGAATAAACTGTTCGTTACTCACCTCTTTAATGCCTTTTAAGATTTTAAATTCTAAAACCAACTCAACTATCTTTTCTCTATCAAACTTAATATAGACATCATTCAACAATGAAGCCAAATCATAAGTAATAGCACCGACAAGAGCATCTTGATGATCAATGACCCAGACTTTACCTTTTCCAGCAAACATAATGTTACGAGAGTGAAAATCACGGTGCACAAAATAGCCTTGTGGTTGAGCCATTACCTCATCTTTAATAAGATTTAAAACAGAGTTTAAACTATTTTTCTCTACACTATCAAGTTTCACACCTAGATGCTTTTCTAAATACCACTCTCTCATAAGATTCATCTCAAACATTAAAAAATCTGCATCATACAAATCCAAACCAGTCGTATCTGCCTTTTGCATTTTTAAAATCTCATAGATAGCTTTGGTGTAAAGTAAAGTACAACTCATGGCATTTAAGACATTAATAAGGTGAATATCTCCTAAATCTTCAATCAGCAAGTAACCCAATATCAAATCTTGAGCATAAACCCTTGGTATCTGAACATCAGCCTTAAGCAATCGTACACTCACATCAATAAAAGGGTAAATACTCTCAACCTGCATAGAGGAGTCCATAACAATATACGTTCCTCCTTTTATATAAAGACGATAATATTTTCTATAACTTGCATCAGCAGAGACCACTTCTAATTTATAATCTTTATACCCTAAACTCTCTACCCATGCTTCAATCTGCTGCATAGATTCCTCCTAAAATTGTATTATTTTTTGCACCTGTTACATTTTTTAACTCAATGCCTTCTCTTTTTAATCTTTGAAACGCAAACCATGCAAATATCATCGCCTCTACACTATCACCACTCACATTGTAATCATCAATTATTTTCACTTTGACTATTGGTAGTAACTTTTGTAATTTACGCATTAAAAAAACATTTCTAGCTCCACCACCACAAACCAATAACTCTTTAATATTAAACTTTTTAACTTCATTGGCAATAGAGTGAACAGTTAACGCCAACAATGTAGCTTGAATATCTTCATGAGGTATTTTACCCAATGATTCCAAATAGTTTATTAAAAAATTCTTATTAAAATATTCACGTCCTGTACTTTTAGGATATTTTAATCTAAAGTAGTCGTCATTTAACATATTATTTAACAATTCTCTATGCACCATGCCTGATTTTGCCCAGTTTCCATCTTTATCATAGGGAAGGTTTTTATATTCAGAGATCCACATATCCATTAGGACATTACCACAACCCGTATCATACCCTATGAGTTCTGGTTCTAAAATCGTGATATTTGCCATACCACCTATGTTAACAACGGCACATTTTTTAATGTGAGAAAAAAGAAAATGATGAAAAGCAGGAGCAAAAGGAGCACCTTGTCCACCCTGTGCCACATCTTTGGCTCTAAAGTCTGCTACCACATCAATACCTGTCTGTACAGCCAACAGAGAAGGATTGCCCAACTGCATCGAAAAAGGATACGTACCATTGGGTTCATGCCAAAGGGTTTGACCATGGGAACCTATGGCTACAATATCTTCTGCTTTTAAATTCTCATTTTTTAATAAAAGATTAACAGCTTTAGCAAACTTTAAAGCCAAACGATGGTCAATTTCACCTATCTGTTTAATGGTTGTTGTACCATTAATTACAGAAAGTATTTCCTCTTTTAATTCTTTATCAAAAGGCATAAAAAGCGAAGCTTCCAAATTACAAGAACTGTTAGAAGTTTGGCACAAAGCCACATCTACACCATCTAAAGAAGTACCTGACATAATGCCGATATATCGCTGTTTATTATATTGTTTCATGAACACGCTCTTCCTTCCCCAACATCATAATCAAAAATGAAACCAAAGTTCCTACTATCATCATCACAGCAAAGTCAACTTTCAAATCTACTATATGACCCAGTATATAAGGTTGTAAAATCAATACCGTTAAAAAACCACCTATTAAAGCAAAAAGTACCGTTTTTTCATTTCCCCTGTTGGTAAAAATAGCTGCTCCATAGACACCAAGCAGTGAAGCATAAGCAAATGCCATAACACCAAGAGCAAAGTTCAACAGTGCTAACTCTGTAAACTGTTGCCAATAGAAACTAAGCATTGCCATTCCACAGAGTAAAATGGCAAAGGTTACAACCATAAAACGCCCTGCTTTTAAAAAGTGTGCCTCATCTTTATCTTTTGAAGCCAACCATGGTCGATAGATATCTTCTACAGCCACCGAAGACATAGCTGATAAAACAGAATTGGTAGAAGATAAGGCTGCAGCAATGGATCCAACTGTTACCAAACCTCTTAACCCTTCTGGCATCTCATTTAAAATATAGAGCATAAAAATAGTCACACTCTGTCCATCTACATTTTGGTCAACACAGGCAGAGGTTATGCCTGACATTTCAGGGTGTTGGTAAAAGAGGTAAAGCAAAAGACCTATGACTAAAAACAGAATCGCCACAGGAATGGTAAAAAGTAGAGCGTAAATAAGTGATCTTTCACCCTCTTTTTGATTTTTACAGGTAAGCACCCTTTGTGTCATATCTTGGTCAAGTCCATACGCTGCAATATTAAGTAAAAACCAACCTGTTAAGAGTGTCCATATGGTAAATCCACCCGAAAAAGAAAAATCTACAAGCTTTAGTTTGTTGTTGTCGTTCAGTGTCGTTACGATGGTTGAAAAGTCTGTATTTAGACTATAGTAGAGATAAACAAGCACAGCTATTCCTGCCCCTATATAGGTGATGGCTTGAATAATATCTGACAATATAACCGATTTCACCCCACCAAAATAGGTATAAGCCAAAGCTCCTATCATTAAAATGGCTATAGAGATGGCAATATGTACAGGTAATATATCTGAAAAGAGTATCATAGAGATAGCCAAAGCACCGATGTAGAGTCTAGCTCCAGAGGCAAAAAGACGACCAACCAAAAACATAATACCTGCATAACGTTTTGAAGTCTCTCCATAACGATGCTCTAAATACTCATAAACCGTGATGGCATTAATGGCGTAAAATCTAGGAACCAAAACCTTTGCCACAAAAATAACAGCCAAAAAAGCCGAAGCATAAAACCCTAAAAAAGTTAAATCATTTTTATAAGAGTACTCGGGTCCACCTAAAAAAGTAGCTGCCGACTGAGAAGTTGCCAAAACAGAAATAGCAACAGCCAACATGGGCATAGAATTTCCACCTGTAAAATAGTCACGTGAAGTTTTTACTTTTGTCTGGCTCAATATAACAGAAGTTAAAATAAGTATTAGAAAATATGAAGCGAAAATTATCCAGTCAAGTGAAGAAAAGGTTGATTGCATTGCTTGCCTTATTATAAATTTTTTTTGCTATTATAACAAAAAAACAACCCGATGCAATAGCATGTAAATAACTCTGATAAATATTGTTATTTAGGGTTTTAAACGATGTTATATCAGCTATAAAATCTTATTTTCTTCATGATTTTTTCTCAAAAAAGGTTACAAGCTAATAGCCTTATAGATATAATATCTTTTAACATTAATAAAAACTCAAGGATGTCAAGTGAGGTCTCTGCTCATTGCAAGTATTTTGTTTCATACTATTTTAAATGCGTCAACCAATGAACCTGTTATAACACATAAAGTCAAATGTAACATGACGGTGCAATATAAGAAAAAGCCTAAAAAAGTAGACAACATTAGTGATTTTTTTACAGAAGGCATCTTTTATGGAAGAATCCGAATAAATAACTTTGGATTTGAAGATGAAGAAAATAATCAAGAGTATTTTATTGCAGGCATTGGTGGAAGCTTGGTTTATAAAACAGCTTACTTGAATGGACTAGGATTTACGGCTGGGATATACAGCTCTCAAAACATGGGAGATACTGACCAAGACCTAGCCGATGATTATCGTGCAGCTAAAGATGTACTAAATCGTTATGAGTTGGCAACCAACAACAATTATGGAATGATCTCCCTTGCACAAGTTTATGTAGAGTATAAAAATCGTAAAAATCAACTAAAAATAGGACGTTTCCCTCTTGAAACAACTCTACTAAAAAGTAACGATACTAAAATGATTCCCAATACCTTTGAGGGTCTCTATTTTAAGACACGTTCTATTCCTGAAACAACCATTCAAACTGCCTATATCGTAAAACAAAAGCTAAGAGACCACACAGAGTTTCATCATGTTTTTGCCTATGGAGATGGAGAAGATGACCCATACTCAAAATGGACACAAAATGATGACGGTGGTATGCACCGAGGTATCACGCTCAGTAAACTTGCCGACAGAGGTATTGAAGATAGAATTATGCTTGTAGAGGCGAGAAACAGAAGTATTGAGAATGTGGTACTTAAAGCAAGTTACACCCACCTACCTGAACTGCTCTCCTCTATTATTTTAGATAGCACCTACAGTATGGAATTTGATCAGTTGAAAGTTATACCATCCCTACGCTACATGCAACAGTTCGATTTAGGTGCAGGAGAGATTGGTGGAGCTAACCTACGAAACAACACCGTAGCCTATAATGATTCGGAGAGTTTAAAAGCTTCTCTTATAGCAGGACGTATCGATGTTATCAAAGAAGCAGCAAGTTTACGTTTGGGCTACTCTAAAGTAGCTGACAAAAGTGATATTGTTGCTCCCTGGCGTGGATTTCCAACAGCAGGATATACCAGAGCCATGTCACAAACCAACTGGTATGCCAATACAGAAGCGTACATGATACGTCTCGATTATAACTTCGCAAAAACAGATTTTTTACCAGGGTGGCGAGCCATGATGCGTTATGCCATTAATGATTTTGATGACAGTAAAGCAGGAGTGCAAGCCGATAATCGTGTCTTAACTTTTGATATCGTAAAACGCTTTAAATCCATACCCAACTTTCATACAAAACTGCGTACTGCATTTGTAAAAGGTGATACCCATACCATTGCTGAGGAGAACTCCATAAAAAAAGACCCTTCTTATAATGAGGTACGCTTAGAATTCAACTATCTATTTTAGAGTTTTCTGCTATAATTCGCTCAGGTGTGATAGGTAGTTGCTGGTGGTAAAATTTTCATAATGGAAACCACGAGAGGAAAGTCCGGGCTACATGTGAGACAGAACTCCATCTAACAGATGGCCAGAGTAATCTGAGGGCAAGTGCAACAGAGAGTATTCAGCCACATTGTGGTGAAGGTGAAAGGGTGAGGTAAGAGCTCACCAGTGCTTATGGTAACATAGGCAGCTAGGTAAACCCTGTTCGTAGCAAGAAGTAATGGTATTAAGTCTCACTATGTCATTGGATTGACAAGACTGCTTCGCTTGAGCGTATGGGCAACCATACGCCTAGATAAATAACTACCCAAGACAA
>LBBO01000005.1_pt1 | contig 15253 bp, 20 predicted proteins | sample 329191 | NCBI WGS metagenome assembly LBBO01 (sample SAMN03174413, study PRJNA266758) | hydrothermal vent metagenome | biome: marine hydrothermal vent; feature: marine hydrothermal vent chimney; material: microbial mat material; isolation source: microbial mat from marine hydrothermal vent chimney...
ACCATAAAACAATGCTTTCAAGCTATTTTAGAAACCTACAAAAATGAACTTATTTTATTTGTTAAAAGTGTCGGATAGAATTAGTCTGTTTTTTTGATTTTTTGCATATTTTAAAAGTGTCGGAAGTGAGTTTATGAAGAATTAAGAGAAAGAAGTTCAGCTACTAACTAAGTTTGAATGTTGGTAGCTGTTGAGGTCAAGCACTTTCAGAAAGAGAAGAAACTAAAGTACTATTTGAATATAAAGTGTGAGGTGATAAATCTTGACCGTTTTTCCATTGGATAGAACCTAATGAAACTCTAACAGTTTTAAAATATTCTTCATCTTCAAGCTGTTTAAAAAAACTGCTTCTGTTGATGTAGGAACTCATATCAAATACTCTTACTTCTTTGTTATCAAAAGTTAGTAATACTTTGTGTTCTTCTTGTGGCTCTACGCTTATAACTTGTGGGTTCATGGGTTGCTCCTTTTATCTTAGTGGGTCTATTTTAAATACTTCATTACCATTAACTGCTAGTTCCCAATTAGCCATTAAATCTTCTTGATGAATTTCTATCCATGCTGTAATAAGTTTAGTCTTACTGTTCTTAATTTTCCCTGCAAGTAGTTCACCATGAGGAATAGAAAAAACTGCATTTTCACCTTGATACTTTACATGAATATGAGGGGTGTTGTGTTGGACATCATCAAAATAATACATAGTGATAATAATTCCATAAAACATTGATATTGTAGGCATAATCTTTAATCCTTTAAATCTTACTATTTCACATAATACAATTAAATGGATTAAAGGTTTATAAATCAATTCTAAGCCATTTACCCTCTCCACTTGATGAAGAACTCAAAGAAAAGGGTTAAGGCTTGATTTAGAGTGCTGTTGTGCTTAGAGTGAGTAAGAACTACCTAATTTTTAATGTTACTGTAAAGGCTAGAAACTGTTTATCTACAGTTCTATACAAAACATGAGTAACACACATATCATACACACAAATTTCCACACTTTTAGGAATATACTGAATACGGAGAAAATAACTATAAAATAGGCATACTAGAGGAGCTAACTAGGGTTCTCATGGGGATTGTTTTAAGAGATTTAGCATTTTTGGTGTGTATATTCTACTCATTTAGGCTATTAAGTTTCATTTCAACCCCACCAAGTCATTAACATGATGGGTTAGAGGTAGAGCAATCTTTCATACTCATTGGAATTTAGATTATATCTTTTTTCATTGGCTTCTTGTCTACAAAATTAATCTTAATAACTGCATCAGCAAACCTTTTATCTTTTGATAATATTTCTTTGATTTTCTGCATTACTTGTTCTCTGGTCATAACTTATCTTCCTTTCTCAATTAGCTGTTTAAACTCATATAGTGGCAATGCTAAGGCTTTTATGTTTGGTATGCTTATCAAGGCTTCAAACCTCCAAAGAATGCAGTTTAAATTGTTTTTCATAGCCTTATTGTATATCACAACCTTATCAATCATCATGATATTAGGCTCATTGATATAATGGGTTTGAGTCTTAACTCCTTTTGGGGTTATGTATTGGGTCAAGTTGTAATTCTTTTTAAACTTTTCCATCTTTGGTTGGTGTGGAACATCAAGGCAAATATCAACATTAGTTACATCTTTGAGTATAGATAATATTCTTGTAGCTAATTTTCTTGGTGGTGGTTCTTTATGATACTGCTTTAGTCCAAAAATAACCATGATTGCTTTTCGATACTTTGGTGCGTCTTGCATATTATAGAAGTAGATGTGATGTTTCTCTAACTGATAGGCTGTTGTAATCTCATCATCAAGTAAACGCTTTTTTAGTTTGAACAAGATGTTGGAATTCTTTTTTAACTTTCTCCATTTACCTAACTGATTTAACTCTTCTAGTTTATGTTGTTTGGAGAACTCTACTCTTATGCTGTCTATGGCAAAGTTTACACTATTATCTTGATTGAACTCTGATATAAATTCTTCTAATTCTTGGAGTAGTTCCATGTGCTTTTTCTCTCTTTTTTTCTTCCTACATTAAGAAGCTCTATTCTTAACCCATTGTAGCCTACACCTTGGAAACTACCACGGTATATAGGCTATAACGGCTTTTAGAGTCTCTACTTTAGTTAAAATCTTAGACTGCATTAGTCTCTATTGTAAGGGGTGTTTTTTTGAACCTTAAAGCGTATTTTTAGGTCAAAATATGCACCCCTTTTTTATTAGGTCTTTGGTATAATCTGATTAACTTTTTAATTCAGCTTCTATCCTTGCTTTCAAGTTCTCTAAAAACTTGATTGCACTCTTCTTTTTTTCTAATCCATACTTGTTTTTTCTATCACCTATATGTTTGAAAGTAATCAGCCAACCATGAGGAATAATTTTTCTTAATTCTAAAATATGATTAGCAATTCTATTAACACCAAGTCGCTGTTCATCCCAATCATTGAAAGTTGATAATGTGGTTATTCCCTCATCATGCTTAAAGTCATTCTCTGAACCTTTTAATAGTTCATTCACAACTTTTAAAGTATCAATAGTATAAATATTTGGTTCGTCTTTTTGATTTGACTTTGAACTACGATAAAAAATAATTGCTTCTTTACCATTAATTTTTACAATCTTATTTCTTTGAGGTACGGCACTCATAATGCCACCTCATCAATACGACTTGCTATAAAAGCGTCTATGTCTGATTTTTTAAAGACTGTAGTTCTTTCACCTAACTTTATTGGTCTTAATTTTCCTTGTTTAGCAAATAGCCATACTGTTGATAATCCAATACCTAAGTAAACGGCTACGTCTTTAGCTCTAAGTTGTTCTTGCTGTATATGTCTTTCTGTAATACTCATTTGGGTAACCTCCTAAAGGTCACCTCATCGCGATAAGGGTTTTTAAATTAAGCTTGAAATTTACATCTAGGATGTAGTAACTTAATCTAATGTTTGTTAACAGTAGAATGATACTAAGCTGATTTTTGGGTATACCCCCATTTGGGGGCATTGATAGGAATAGGAGAAAGGTTACTTTATTTTTTTACAAAATTCATCAACAATCTGTTTCTTGTCTTTAAGTGGCAAACTGTTTAAAAAAGATTTAATTTCATTTAGAATATTATTGTTTTTTATATTCTTTGATTGTTTCTTAAGGATATATCTTTCAGGGTCTTCATACACTTTTCTTAATACTTTTTCTAACTCTTCATGATGTGGAGCAGAAGAAACATTTAAACCTATAATATTATAAACTTCCCATACTTTTTGTTTTAAAATTTCTACTTTTCTTTTTATATCTTTTTCACTAAATTTATATCTAATTTCTTCAAAACCAAGCATAAAATGCTTATTATTATAATCAACTTTAAAATAAATAATCAGCTGATAGACTTCAAGAATATATTTATGAATATCTTTTATAGAAGTTTTTTCCATAAAGGTATCAAATAATTTTAAAATGTATTTTTCTATCATATTAATATCATCTTGGCTTAATACACCCAAGTAAAAATATTCAAAATTACGAAGATGATTAAATTCTTCCCTTGTAGGTTCTCTTTTTAGTTCATCTCTAATAATATTTTTTATCTCATCATCTGAATGGTCTTTATAAGTTTTGTCTTTATGCGTATATGGATAGGTTTCTTTCATGCCGTGTATTGCCAATGTTACAGCTCTTCTTCTTGAAGATTTAGGAAGAAAATCTTTAAGTTGATGTATTCTTTCACAAGCAAAGTCTTTCCATAAAATTCTTAGCACTTCACTATGTATATTCTCTAGTTCTTCCTTAGTAAAACTTATATAGCTATCCACACTTAACCCCCTCTAAAAACCCACTCCACCACTCTAGCAGTTCCCTTTTCTCATCTTCATAGTTTGCACGGTTATAGGCTCTTCTTACTTCGTTAGAGTCTTTGTGTCCTAAAATTGACTCTACTACCTCACGCCTAAACTTTCCACTCTCATTTGCTAAAGTGGAGAACATCGCCCTAACTCCATGAGGGGTTATATCATTGCCAAAACCTAAGCGTATTAATGCTTGTCTTAGTGATTGGTCTGATAATGCCTTACCTCTATTTCGTGGTGAATGAAAAATATATTTAGCATCTTTAGTATAGGGGTGGAGTTCTTTTAATATCTCTAAGGCTTTGGGTGTAAGGTGTAATTTTAAATCATACTCTCTAAGCCCCTTATGCTTCATGGGTAGCTTTAAATGTTCAGAGGGAACAATCCACACGCTGTTATCAAAATCAATCTCTTTCCATTCTGCTAGTCTGATACTTTGAGAGCGTAAAGTTACATGAGGTAATAACTGTAAACATGCCTTTGTAGTGTAATCACCTTTATAATCATCAATGGCTCTTAGAAGTTCACCTATACGCTTAGGTTCTAAAATAGTCTTAGTCTCACCACTCTCTGTAGGTTTTAGAGCGTCTTTTTTACTTATATCAGCCACTATGTTGTGTTTCACCTTATCAAGCTGTAAGGCATAACGCCAAATTTGATTACATCTATCTATTGACCTATTCCCCATTTCAATAGACCCCCTATCTTGTATCTTTTTGGCTATCTTAACCAATTCACCCTTTTCTATATCAGCCATAATCTTATTACCGATAATTGGGTAAAAGTCTTTTTCCAATGCTTTTATATGTCTTGAATGTGTTGACTCTGCAATAGTTCCCTTTTGCTTCTCTAGCCAATCTTCACTAATCTCTTTAAAAGTGCTTTTTTCTTTGCTCTTCTCTAACTGCTTCTCTTTTCGCTTCTCTTCAACTGGGTTAATACCTTTTGCTTTTTTGCTTTGAGCTTCTTTGTGTAGCTCTCTAGCATCTTTTAGAGATAGTTGAGGGTATTTACCTAATGGTAATCTATATTTTTTATTTTGAAAAGAGAAGTGATAACGCCAAAGTTTCCCCCCTCTAGCTGTAACGATGAGGTAAAGTCCTCCTCCATCAGGTAAATAGTTATCTTTTAAAATACTCTCTAGCTCTTTGGGCTTTGCATTTTGAACCGATTTAGCAGTTAGTTTATTAGTAGTCATTTTTTTAGTCCTTTGGTAGTCTTTTTTAAAGTGACTACTAATAGTACTACTCTTTAACTTAGAGGTGACTACTACATATTAGACTACCTTAAACGATAAAAAGAGTTTGAATGATTATTTTATGGTAGTTTATAGAGGATATTAGATTAAGTTAGATTAAATGTTGGTGGAGACGAGGGGAATTGAACCCCTGTCCTAAAATAGCTAGTGCTATGAGTCTACATGTTTAGTCGGTGATGTTAAATCTCATCTTGCTTCGCACAGCACCCAAAGCTACACAAGACCAGCCAGAATTCTCACACTGTAGCATGGCTTCTACAGAGCATAGTCATCAGATGTGATACCTCAAACTCTAGCTAAGATGACACTTACTAGCGAGGCAGTCCTCCGATCGCTCGGGGTAAACTTACGCTACTGCGTAAGCTGGACGATAATCTGTATTGTTTGCAGTTATGCAATTTGAGCCGTATAACGGAGTTGCTCAGTCCGACATGCACATAGCTCCGACTACTCCAGTCGAAACCAAGTCATCCCCATATTCTCGTAAATAATCTGGAGTGATTAATTACAGAGGAGTATTCATTATAACACTTATTTTTTTTATTGTCAAGGTGAAACTATTTCTAAATTTAGATAGTTTATGATCTCACCTGAGACAAGTGCTGCACCATGTTTATTAAGGTGAATACCATCTACAAAATATTTATCATCTAGATTTAATGTGTCATGGGTATTAAAATAGGCAAAATGATGTTTTTTAGATAATCTTTTTACTCTCTCTACATAGCTTGTATAAATCTCCGATAGATTTCCATTGTTTTCCATCATGGATGCTCTATAAGGTGTAGTTAGAACAATCAGTTTAATACCTTTTAATCTCGCCAATTTACTCAAAGTCACTAGGTCATCAAAACATGCTTCATCTAAAGTGTATACCTCTTTATCTATACTCTCCCAGCGCTCTTTATCGATATATTTGTCAGAAAAGTTGAAGTTGATACCACCTGTTTTGTCATATTTTAAATAGGTATATTTGTTAGGATTAAGATAGATATCCGTATACTTTGTATAGTTCGATATATTGGTTGGTATACTTGTCAAAGTATTCATATAAGGAGATACAATAAACTCATTATTTAAATAACTTTTAACCTCAGTATCATCAATTTTTGAACGTCTAGCATCTTCAAAGTCTAAATATTGTGTAGCGTAAATAATGTACTCTACTTCAGCTAAATCTATAAGTTTTAGCAGCTGTAAAACTTCACTAGACTGCAATGCCCAAGCCCCTAAGTTTGCTATTTTTCTTATTTTTTTTGCTTTGTTGACAATACGATTTCCATCTATATTATTGAGCGCCATGGAGGAGCCTACTACTAGGGTATTGGCATTATCTAGAAGCTTACTCTCTCTTATAAAGTTTAACTTAACATCATACGATATGGAGTTTGAAAATCTCAGAGGAATATTGGACAGAGTAATCACAGATATGAGCGAAATAACACTCATAACGGTTAGAGTACTCCAAAGTTTTATCCAGTTTTTTGCTTTCATCTTCGACTCCTTAAAAATTAAAATATAAAAATTCTGATACTTTGTTCAGTGACAAAATAGCAGCTACAAAAGCAATAGAAGCTATAATAGCCGTTTTACCATTGAGTTCAAAACTCTTTATTTTCTCTGTAGAGTTTCTAAAGAGAAGTACCATGATAAAGCCTACAAATATCCAAACAAATGTTTCTGTAGAACCCATAATATTTTTTGTCCAATCTCCAAAAGTCACACCATACTGACCCAAAGAAGCGAGTTTACCTGCCAACTTTTCAGGGAGCATGATGTTCTCTACAGAGAACATGGCACTTAAAACTTTTATGGCATCATCCCACTCTTTTGCTCTAAAGAAAACCCATGAAATATTGAGGAAATTAAAGGTAATAAACCAGCCTACCCAGCCCCATAACCTAAGCCCCAAACTCGACCAAGCTCTATGTATTACCAGTGCCATACCATGGAGAAAACCCCAAAATACAAATGTCCACCCTGCACCATGCCAAATACCTCCAAGTATAAAGGTTGCCATAAGATTGCTGTACGTTCTAAACTCACCTTTTCTGTTTCCTCCGAGGGGGATATAGAGTAATCTTTTAAAAATCTACTCAGTGTCATGTGCCATCTTCGCCAAAAGTCCTGTATATTGGTCGCTTTATAAGGGCTATTAAAGTTAATAGGAAGCTTGATATTAAAGAGAAATGCCAAGCCTATTGCCATGTCGGTATAACCTGAAAAGTCAAAGTAGAGTTGAAACGTATACGAAAGTGAGGTTGCCCATGCTTCAAACAGATTTAATGTTGAAGCCGTGTCAAATCCTGCTGTTGCCCAGACAGCAAAGGTGTCGGCTATGACTACTTTTTTAAACAATCCTATGGAGAAGATAAAGATACCAATAGAGATATTTTGATAATTAATGACTTTATTTCTTATTTTAGCAAATTGGGGCATCATCTCTTTATGGTGAACAATAGGTCCAGCGATGAGTTGAGGAAAGAAGGTGACAAAGAGCGCATAGTTTAAGAAGTCATACTCTTTGGTCTCTTGTCTGTAACTGTCTACCAAATAGGATATCTGTTGAAAAGTAAAAAAGGAGATAGCCAAAGGGAGAGCCAGATGTAATAAATCAGCTTGGGTATTGAATGCCAAGTTAAAGTTTTCAATAAAAAAGTCCATATATTTAAAATAACCAAGTAGTGAAAGGTTGGCTATAATACCAAATGTAAGTATGGTCTTTTTTGAAAATCTATTTTTGTTACTTTTAGCCCCCCCCATTTTTTAACAAAGACTTACCAAAAACATAATTAAAAAGCATTGAAGTCAATATGATAGGTAAATAAGCGACATTCCACCAGCTGTAAAAAAAGAGTGAAGAGAATACTAAAAAACCTTTACTCACTTCTGTTAATCGTTTATGATTGAGGTAAAAGTATATAAAAAATGTAATGGGTAAAAAAGCAAATATAAATTCATAACTATTAAATATCAATTATGACTCCTAGTTTAAAATAAAGTTATTTTAATTTTTATAAAAAATAAATATTTAATATTATATCTTTATTTTTTATAAAAAGCTAGGATTTTATGTAACTTAATAAAATAATTTTAAACAAAAAAAATTGGATTTATTCGTTAATCTTCTCTTTTATCTCTTTCGCAAGGGCTGATATTTTTTTAATTTTTTGTGAATTGTTTAAACTCTCATCCAAAAGAACTTTTACAAAAGCTGAACCGACAATGACCCCATCAACACCTTTGGCTTTCTCTTTGGCTGTGTTCTGGTCAACTCCAAAACCTACGTAAACAGGGGTATCTGTAAACTCTTTTATATCCGTAATAATCGGTTGTAAATCTTCACTTTGACCTGAACCTGTGATTCCTGCATACGCTACTAGGTAAATAAACTTCTCTGCCTCAGTTACAATTTTTTGAATTCTCTCTTTAGAGTCTGTCGGAGCGATGAAATCTATAAGTACAAGGTTTGACTCCTTCATCATAGGTTTATAAGGGAGAGCTTCTTCTAATGGCAAATCAGGGATAATAAAACCATTAACGCCACTCTGCTTTGCTTGGTCGATAAAAAAATCCATGCCTCTATGATAGAACGGGTTGAAGTATCCCATCCATAAGGTATCAATATGAGGGGCTATCTCTTTTGAGGCTTCAAAGAGATGGTCCAGTTTAAAACCATTTTGTAAAGCTTTTAAGTTGGCTTTTTCTATAACCGGACCATCAGCTACAGGGTCAGAGAAAGGCATTCCCAACTCTAAGGTATCAACTCCAGACTCTGCTAAAGCCAATGCCATATCTACTGTAAACTCTAACGAAGGGTAACCCGTGGTAATGTATGCAACTAAATTTTTCAATATATACTCTTTTTTAAAATATTGTTGATATTATACATTTTTTAGATAAAATCACTTCAATTATATAGATAAGGTGCAAACGATGAGTATTCAAACCGAAAAAGTTGCAAAAAAAGTAACTTTAACCACAATTGCAAAGATGAAAGGTGTAGAGCCTATTACCATGATAACGGCTTACGATGCACTCTTTGCAAAACTTTTTGATGGAAACGTTGACATGATACTGGTAGGTGACAGTTTGAACATGAGTTTTTTAGGAAAAGAGGACACCCTAAGCGCCACCATGGATCAGATGATTTACCATACACAGGCTGTTTGTAATGGTGCTACTTTGCCTTTAATCGTTTTAGATATGCCCTTTGGTTCTTATACCAATGAAGAGGATGCTGTTAAAAATGCCACACGTGCTTACCAAGAGACCAATGCCCAAGCCATCAAGATAGAAGGTGGAAAAGAGAGAGCCCACATTGTAAAAGCACTCACCAACAACTCTATTGCTGTTTTAGGTCACATTGGGCTTATGCCACAGTTTTTACGCTCAGATGGTGGGTACAAAATACGTGGAAAAGAGAAAACGGACATCACCTCTTTGGTTGAAGATGCCAAAGCATTGGAAGCAGCTGGTGCCTTTGCCATTGTCATAGAAGGAGTTAAAAATGAAGCTGCTAAAGCCATTACCAATGCAATTACCATTCCTACCATAGGAATTGGTGCTGGACTCGATACCGATGGTCAAGTGCTGGTTTGGTCAGATATGTTTGGATTTTTTGAAGATTTTAAACCGAAGTTTGTGAAGCAGTACTGTAAAGGTGCAGAACTTATTCGTGAGAATTTAGAGCAGTATACTTCAGAAGTGAAAGAGCGTAAGTTTCCTAGTGAGGAATTTACGTACTAAACGAAAGTGGAGAGTTTACTCCCACAAAAAAGTTTAAAAACATAAAACATTATATGTGGGACTAAAGTCGCCACTTCCGAAAAGGATTAACGAGCGTGGAACGCATAGTAGACATAGAAAAATTTGACAATGAATATATAGAAGAGATATCTCTGCGCCCCTCCTCTTGGGATGAATATATTGGTCAAGGTCAAATAAAAAAAATCTAAAAGTATTTATAGAAGCCAGTAAAAAAAGGAATGAAGCACTTGACCACATACTCTTCTTTGGTCCTCCTGGTTTGGGTAAAACCACCATTGCCAATCTTATTGCGACAGAGATGGCTACGAACATTAAAACCACAGCAGCACCCATGATAGAAAAATCAGGTGATTTAGCAGCCATACTAACCAATGTTGAAGAGGGAGACATACTATTTATAGATGAGATTCACCGAATGTCACCTGCCATAGAAGAGATACTCTACTCTGCCATGGAAGATTTTAGACTCGACATCATTATCGGTTCGGGTCCTGCTGCCCAAACCGTGAAGATAGACATACCAAGATTTACACTCATCGGGGCAACCACCCGTGCTGGTATGCTCTCTCACCCTTTACGTGAACGATTTGGAATGCACTTTCGTATGCAATTCTATTCATCAGAAGAGTTAGCAGAGATTGTTCGTTTGGCTTCTATCAAACTGGATAAAGTGAGTCAAACAGATGCCTCTTATGAGATAGCTAAAAGAAGTCGTGGAACACCAAGACTTGCCCTACGACTGTTAAGAAGGGTTCGTGATTTTGCTGAGGTTGCCAATGAAGCAGATATAGGTCTAAAAACAACACAATATGGACTGAACCAACTCGGTGTAAACGATATAGGTTTTGATGAAGAAGATATACGCCTTTTAGAGTTTCTCATGGCTGCCAAAGGTCGACCAATGGGACTTAGTACCATTGCTGCTGCACTGAGTGAAGATGAAGGAACCATAGAAGATGTACTTGAACCTTACCTACTTGCCAACGGATACATAGAACGAACATCAAGAGGACGTGTGGCAACTGAAAAATCATACAGCCACTTTAGATTAACTCCACCAAAATAGATATTATAGAAGATAAACCATTATGAAAAAGACCGACTCCATTATCGCCATACTTTTTGCTTTAGCCGTTTTAGGTGCTTATAGCATTTACAAACCTTTTTTGTTGTCTATGGTTGTGGCTCTACTACTGACCATGGCAACAGCCAATATGCATAAAAACATCTCTATACGTGTTAATTCAGAGTATGTTTCAGCACTTTTGTTAACCCTACTTCTCTTTATTATACTTTTTCTACCCATTATATATATTGCAACCATTGGTGTGCAATATGTATCAGCTATCGATGCCCAAACCATTACCAATACAACAGCAAAACTCACTTCTCTAGTGAACGATGTCCCTTACTTAAGTGAATGGGTTAATGAAAACCTGAATAATGAAAAGATTTTAGAACTTATTCAAACTTCTACAGCAACACTGACCAAAGCTGGAAGTCGAGGATTTGGTTTTATTAAAAATGTATTTTTTGTCATTATCTTCTACTATATCCTCAACCTTTATGGTGAAAAACTTTTTTCTTTAATTAGAGAACTGCTTCCCATGAGAGATGAAGAGGGATCAAGAATGGTCACAGAGATTTCATCAACCATGGAGATTGTCTTCTATTCGATTATTGTCACAGCTATTTTTGAAGGAATGCTTTTTGGGATTATGATCTCTGCTTTTGGCTTTAATGGTCTACTCTTTGGAATGATTTATGGTTTTGCCTCACTCATTCCTATTATAGGAGGAGCTATAGTTTGGATACCAGTTTCACTCTTTGCATGGAGTGTGATTCATTCAAATGCTGCTATCTTTATAGCACTCTATTCCATTATCGTTATCTCCATTATTGCTGACACTTTCATAAAACCGATGATTATCAAGTACATTAAAGATGATGTCTTACACAGTTCAGTCAAAATTAATGAGCTGCTTATCTTTTTCTCTATCTTAGCAGGAATGAGTTCGTATGGTTTTTGGGGAATGATTTTGGGACCTGCAATTACATCATTTTTAATTGCTATTTCGAGAGTTTATATTAAACTTTATGGGAAAGAGATTTAGTAAGGGTAGAACAATATCTCTACCCATTTACATATTAAAAGTCGTAAGTTACACCAGCATTAATGCTATCTAAATCTGGCGAACCTGACTTTTGTACCAATCTTTCATAATCAGCAAAGAGTCCAAATCCACCCTCTTGGTCACCATAACCATCAAATGATCTGTCATATTTACCCTCTTTAGCAACATCACTACCTAGGTCATACTCTAAACCTGCACCCCATGCGAATGTATCTGCATCAACACGTTGTCGACCTCCACCTTCAGTAGTTGTTTTAGCATAACCTGCCAATCCATAAACATTAACATCAGTAGAGACAGGGTACATAGGTTTTAAAAATGCTCCAGCATGCTTAATTTTACCACCTCCTGATTTCCAATTGGTTCTAATTCCTCTTGCTTCAAGACCAAAATACTCATTAAAGTCATAACCAATACGCCCTATAAAACCTGCTGTTTTATCTGTATTACCTTTTCCTGCACACCCACAACTTGGATCAAACAATGCAGCAGTTAAACCCAATGCCACATATAAACCATTTACATCTATATCCTGAACAACAACAGGTGGAGGTGGAGGAGGAGGTGGGGGAGGAGTCTCTACGGGAACCTCTACAATCTCTTCTTCAAATACTGATGGGATGATATCTCCACCAGCATAAACCAAACTACTACTTGCTAAAATAACAAGTAATGACAAATTTACTCTCTTCATATAATAACTCCTGATATTTATATTTTATAATAAACTATAACATTTTCATGATTATATAAAATATAAAAAATATTATTAATATTTAGACAGTGTATTAAATTAATATACTAGGGTCACCTACTTATAACATCTTAGACCATTAACTATTCATTAATAATCCATTGTTTGATTATTAATAGTAATCTCTTATAATACGTTTAAGAAAAACAGATGCCATCTATATTGTTCACGAGATTAAGTATGTAATTGAACTCCTTTGAAATATACTCCCTTGATAGAACATATTTAGACCTCCTTTGTAATAGAACTCGTGAGCAATACAGATGGCATTTTCTTTTAACTCTTCAAATGGTATAATGAAACATATTAACCAAGGATTTATTATTATAAAAATATTAATGATAGAAGATGATTACGAAATTTCTCAAATTCTCACTGAATATCTTAACAAGTTTGACATAACAGTTATGGCTGCAGAAGAGCCTTACATGGGACTCTCACTACTCACTCAGCATGATTTCGACCTTCTTATTTTAGATTTAACTCTTCCTGGTATTGATGGTCTTGAGGTTATTCCTAAAATTAGAGAACACTCTTCTATCCCTATCATTATCTCATCAGCAAGAGATGACATTACAGACAAAGTTATTGCTCTGGAGCGAGGGGCTGATGATTATATGCCAAAACCTTATGATCCAAGAGAGTTGGTTACCCGTATAAAAACCATTTTAAGAAGAACCAATACAGCTCAAGAGAAAAATACTCCAGAGACCCTTTTTGAACTTAATAGTAAGGCACGGCATATTATCTTTAAAAATATTTTATTGGAATTGACTGCTGCTGAATTTGATATCTTATCTATTTTAATTCAACATATTAACTCTGCTGTTTCAAGAGAACAACTGCTTTATGAGAGTGAACATATTGATGACAACAGCTCTATTAAAAATATTGATGTTATTATCTCTCGTATTCGTCAAAAGCTCTCAGCGATAGATGATAAACACAGCTACATCAAGCCTGTTCGAGGCATCGGGTACCTTTTAACCGAGAAGATATAGTGCGTAACCTTATGCGTAATGTATCGGTTTCAGCCTTTATCAATACTCTTTTTGCACTGGTACTCTCTCTACTTCTAACAGCCCTATTTCTCTTTATCTCTTGGGACAAAGAGCGACAAAGGCTTGATGAGCTTAACCGATACAAACTTATCTCTAACCTTCTTCTCTCAACAGCACAACTCAACCCAAGTAAAGAGGAACAAGAGAAGTTTTATAAAAACTTTCATGTTCAGCCGGTATCTATTAATGAGAGTCGCCTTCTTATTTTAAGTAAAGGAAAAGTGGTCTTTGAGAGTGAATCTGTCTATGGACGTATGCAAATTTTTGCTATTGGGCAAAACCAATATATCTACCTACAACGTTATGGCTATAACTTAATGCTCAAAGATACCAAATCTGAAAAACTACGTCTTCAACTGACCATTTTAGTCGCCATACTTATTGCAATTTTATTTATTTTCCTCTATGTTGCTATTATTCGTAAACTCACTCCACTAAAAAAATTAAACAAACAGATAGAAGAGTTTGCCAATGGCAATATGAATATAAAAATCACCCAGAAGTCCAATGATGAGATAGGAAAAATTGCTCAAAGTTTTGATAATGCCATTCACCATATACGCACCCTACTCGACTCTAAAAATCTTTTTATGCGTAACATGATGCATGAACTAAAAACACCCATTACAAGAGGACGTATTGCCATAGAGATGGTTGAGGATAGTACAAGTAAACAGACACTCATTCGTGCTTTTGAACGTATGAATGAACTGATTGCAGAACTGGCTCATGTTGAAAGACTCACCACCCAAAATTTTCAACCCCATATACAAGAGGTAAAGCTCAATGCCATTATCGAGGAAAGTATCTCTTTACTGCTTTGTGATCGTAGCAAACTGACCATTCAAGCTACAGATGAGCAACTCCTTACCGATACAAAACTGCTCAGTTTGGCCATTAAAAACCTACTTGACAATGCACTCAAATACAGTATTGATGAAAAAGCAACCATTGTTGCCTCTGCAACAAGTATCAAAGTAATTTCTAAAGGGAAAAGCTTGGAACATCCACTTGCTTACTACTTAGAGCCTTTTACACAAGAGGAGAAAAGAAATAGTGGTTTTGGATTGGGCTTGTATATTGTCAATAATATTTCACAACGTCTCAACTACACATTAAACTACTATCATAAAAATAGTGAAAATATATTTGAACTGACGCTCTAGTTCTTAATATTTAATTGTGCAATCTCTGGATTAGGATGGTAGATAATATCTTTATTCTCTACCTTATGACCATTTAACGCATCGAGTACTTTTAGAAGTTTCCTCTCTGTTTCGTAGGTAAGGTTTCCAGCTGCAAGCAGTGAAAGAATCTTCTCTGCATACTCTTTTTTCGCCAACATCTCTCTATATTCATTCTCTTGCTTCAGCTCCATCTGTGCCAAATGTTTTTGATACTTTAAATAGATAAGAACCAGTAAAAATAGTAAAAATGCCATG
>LBBO01000001.1_pt124 | contig 15078 bp, 12 predicted proteins | sample 329191 | NCBI WGS metagenome assembly LBBO01 (sample SAMN03174413, study PRJNA266758) | hydrothermal vent metagenome | biome: marine hydrothermal vent; feature: marine hydrothermal vent chimney; material: microbial mat material; isolation source: microbial mat from marine hydrothermal vent...
ATGTACTCAAAAGCACAAGGGTGAGGGTCAGATTCAAAAATCATTTCAGATTCTGGCTCTTTGCCCTCTTCAAAGACCAACATCTCACCTGGTTTTACATCACGTACAAATTCAGCTCCTACCAAGTCAAAAGCACAGCTCTCTGAAGCAACGATGTACCCACCACTTTTTAACTTACCAAGACTCAAAGGACGAATACCAAAACGGTCACGCACCACAAACATTTTACTACGACTCTGTATGACTAAACAGTATGCACCCTCAATTTTTGTAAGCATGTCTTTAATACGTGCTTCTAATTTATTTCTTTGACTTTTGGCTATTAGATGCACTATATTTTCAGTATCCATCTCTGTTTGGAAAATAGCACCTTTGTCTATAAGCTCATCTCTAACCTCGTACTTATTGGTAAGGTTTCCATTGTGTGCTACTGAAATCTCACCCAGCTTGTACTTTGCAAATACGGGTTGAGCATCAAGTACAGAGTCTTTGCCTGCTGTAGAGTAACGATTATGTCCAATGGCACAAGAACCTTCAAGAAGTTTTAATCTACCTTCATGAAAAACATCGGTAACCAAACCTCTTCTTTTTACAAGACGAATTCTCTCTCCATCAGCAGAAGAGATACCTGTTGATTCTTGCCCACGATGCTGCATGGCAAAAAGTGCATAATATGCTATTTTTGCTGCATCTTCTGCGCCGTATACACCTACAATTGCACACATTATAAAACTCCTTGAGTTTTAAGTGAATAGTGAATAATGAATAATGAATAATTCATATTATATTCCTAAACAATCATTTATAGAGTAGAGACCACTCTTTTGGTTTACTACCCATGAAGCAGCTCTTATGGCACCTTTTGAAAAAGTTTCACGGCTTGTTGCTGTATGGTTCAGCTCTAAAAACTCTCCATCGTTGTAAAATCCTACGGTATGTCTTCCTACGATGTCACCACCACGAAGGGCCATAACTGAGATTTCATCTTTTGTTCTCGCACCTATTTGACCATCACGTCCAGAAATACGTACATCATCAAGATCTAAACCTCGTCCTTTAGCTGCAAATTCACCTAAAGTTAGTGCTGTACCTGATGGAGCATCTACTTTGTGTCTATGATGCTGTTCTACAATCTCTATGTCAAAATCTTTTAGTGTTGCAGAAACCTGCTCAACCAGCTGTTTAAGTAGTGCTATCCCTGCTGACATATTTGAAGAGTAAAGCACAGGCATCTCTTTAGAGGCTTCTTCTAAAAGATTTTGCTGATGAGGGGTAAAACCAGTAGTGGCTATAACCAATGGCGTAGGGTTTTCAAGTGCATTTTCCAATAAAGATTGTGTTGCAACAGGTGCAGAAAAATCTATGACAACATCACAGTTTTCAAGAAAAACTTTCATATCGTTAGTAATAAGTATGCTATCAGGAACAGCTGTTTTTAACTCATCAAAAACATGTAAAACACTCAACTCTAAACCATCTTGTTCAAGTACATTATTAATGAGGTGTTCACCCATTCGTCCTGTACTGCCTAAAATTCCTACTTTTGCCATGTGATAATCCTCATGTTAATTTCTGTCGGATTATACATTGTTTTATATAAGGTAGTCTTTGGTTTTAAAGGGATTTAAAAGGATATTATAAAGAGGAAATATTATTAAATTCATGTAAGGTGGGAGAACCCCACCATTAGGGTAGGCTACTCCAAGGGAATAGCCTTAGATAGCAAACTTTTTGAATAAAAATTTTATGACAACTCTTGAATATAAGAGATTACTTGTAAAGCAGCAATAGAACCATCACCAGCAGCAGAAACAACCTGTTTTGGGGCTTCAATTCGCATATCACCTGCTACAAAAAGACCTGCTACATCTGTTTTCATACTAAGGTCTACTATCACTTGACCCCAATCATTCATGGCACAGATAAACTCTCCGTTTTCATCTTTAAGAACACCATTATTTACATTGTGACCAACAAATACAAACAGACCTGTATTTTCCATATCAGTTATCTCATCAGTTTTAAGATTCTTAATTTTAACACCATCCAGCCCCATAACTCCACCATAAGCTTCATCAATAACTGAATCTGTAATAAGATGAATGTTCTCTTTTCTCATCACTCTGTCCAAGGTTGGAGGTGCTGCTCTAAACTCATCTCTTCTATGTACCACATAAACATCTGAACAGATGTTTGAGAGGTAAAATGCCTCTTCAAGTGCTGTATCACCACCACCGAGAACTGTTACAGGCTTGTCTTTGTAAAAGAAACCATCACAAGTTGCACAAGTTGAAACACCTTTTCCAAAGAACTCATCTTCTCCATTGAAACCTGCTCTTTTAGGTGTAGAACCTGTACAAGTAATAACCGTTAAGGCTTCATAACTCTCACCACCTTCAACAGTAATGGTAAAGTGCTCACCAGTTTTAGCCACACGCTCTACTTTTTTCATCTCATGTTTTAGACCAAAATGGAAACACTGTTTTTGCCAAGTATCCATAAAGTCCATACCTGTTTTGTCATGTTCAAAAAAACCAGGGTAATTTTCAATTTCAGAACTCTGAGTAATTTGTCCACCAGGAAGACCCATTTCAAAAAGCGTTACATTTTCTAAACCACCACGTGAAGCATAAAGTCCAGCTGTAAGTCCAGCAGGACCTCCACCAATAATTGCACAATCTAACATAGTTATATTCCTTCTATATTTAAATTTTTATGAAAATAATAAAAAGTATAATTTTAATAAAGATTTGAAAACTGTAGGGTTGGCTTTAGGCAACGAAAAGAAGAATTCATTCCCACGGAGACCGTAGGAACGAGAAGAATTACGCCAGTTGAGCGTTAATTTTTTCAGCAAATGCGTCTTTAGAAGCTGCACCTACCATTTGGTCTACAAGCTCACCATCTTTAAAGAAAAGAATAGCAGGGATCGATCTAATACCATATTTAACAGAAATCTCTTGCTGCTCATCTGTGTTTACTTTTGCGATTGTAGCTTTTCCATCAAAATCATTTGCTAGTTCTTCTACTACTGGAGCAATCATTCTACAAGGTCCACACCATGGAGCCCAAAAGTCTACCATTGTTACGCCCTCAGCGATTGTTGCTTCGAAATTGTCTTGTGTTAGCTCAACATATGTTGCCATATTTATGATCCTTTAATTAATTTAGTTTGTCAATGATGTAATTATACATCAAAATTTTTAAACCTAAACAAGAAATTCTATTTAGATTCTCATGTTTGATTTATAACTTAACTTTACCCATTTGTCAAGGTTAATCTAACAAAATCTCAGGATACTCTGCTGACCTGCTCCCTTTTAGAACCTCTGTTCTCTTTCCTTTAACCGTATAGACAAACGATATCTTGGGTTCTGATGTACTATTTGCATTGGCTCTATGCAGAAGTTTACAATGGAAAAGAACCACATCTCCACGTTGTAGAGTGCTACTCTGCTTTGTTTCCAGAAGTGACATATTCAGAGGGTTCTCTATTTCAAAGTAATCTTTCTCTCCAAACTGTTCCTCTAAAAATTTCATCTTATGACTCTTAGGAATAAACTCTAAAACCCCATTTTCACCGTTTTCTTCATCTAGTGCCAACCAAACACTCACCAAATTGTCATCAGAAAAAGACCAATAACGTCTATCTTGGTGCCAAGAAGTTTCTGTACTAGAAAAAGGAATTTTTGTCATAATGGAGTTATGATGAGCTGTAGTTATAACCACCTCATCATTTAAAATCTGTTTGAGTATGGGTCGAATCTTCTCACTCTCCATCCAGTTTTTAAACAAAATATCTCGATCATACACCTGCCGAAGTCGTCGAACCGTTACAAGGTTCTCTTTTCCTATACTGTTATAATTTGTAACATCAGTACGGTACTCCTGAGATTTTCCATCATAATCAATCTCTGTCTCTATGGGTTCTATCTTATGTTTTAGATGGGCTTTTGCCACATCTAAAATGGCTTCACACTCTGCTTTGTCTGCAAAATTACGTAAAATTAAATATCCATTTGTATTAAACTCATCTAACTGTAGTGTAGTTAATGTCATAAGAGAACCTTTTTATAAAAATAGGTATGCATTATAGCTTTAATTTAATAAAAAAAAATGTTACCATAAAAGTATGAAAAAAATTTTAATCCTATTACTTCTTTTTGTACCTCTTTTAGCCAACCCTCCCTTTTCAAAAGAGATAGACAAACTATCCAATACCCAACAGTGGCTAAGACTGCTTCACTTCAAAAACAACAAAAGTGAAATAGATGATAAAAAATTCTTCTTCTCAAAAAATGGAAAAACAGATCCAAAAGCAGAACTTCAAGCCACCATAGAGAAACTTATTTCTGACAAAAGCGATGATAAAAACTCTACTCTATGTCGCTATATCTCCCGTTCTACATGGATTTTAGAAGAGTTACCCCAACTTAAAAGACAGATAACCATACCAAAATGTAAAAAACTAAACAAAGAGATAAAAGCACTAGGAGCAAAACAGATAACCCTTGTTCTAGCTTCTGCACACATCAACTCCCCTGCTTCGGCATTTGGTCATACTTTTTTACGAATTGATAACAACCCCAACACCCCTCTACTCTCTTATGCTGTCAACTATGCAGCTCAAACCAATGAAAAGAATGGATTTATCTATGCCTACCAAGGGCTATTTGGTGGATATAGAGGGCGTTACTCCATCGACCCATATTACAAAAAACTAAAAGAGTACTCTGACTTAGAACAACGAGATGTTTGGGAGTATACCCTTGAACTTTCTCAAAAGGAGATAGATAAAATAGTTTTACATATTTTTGAGATTCGTCACTTTTATGCTGACTACTTCTTCTTAGCTGAAAACTGCTCCTATAATCTCTTGTGGCTTATAGAAGTGGCAAAAGATGATGTTAACCTCACAAATAAATTTAACCATAAAACCCTACCTATAGATACATTAAGAGCTGTACTCTCTGAAAACCTAGTAAAAGAGACTATCTATCGTGCCTCTAAACGTAAAGAGATTTTAGCTTTAAGTACGCCCATCAAGAGTAATACAAAAGCATTAACCTTCGCCAAAAGTGATGAGTATAATTTAGCTCAAATAGAAGAACTTTCTAAAAAAGAAAAAATTGCTTCTCTTGAACTTGCAACAGCTCTCTTACAGATAAAACTCTCTAATCAAAAGATAACAAAAAAAGAGTATCTCCCAAAATTCTTAAAAATATTAAAAAGCCGTAGTAAGTTAGGCACTGTTCCTAAACAAAAAATTAAAAAAACTCCTCCACCACTAGCTGGTCACTACTCCACAAAAGCCTCACTTGGCTATGCTAAAAACCGAGAGTTTAAAGCAAGAGTAAAAATAGCTTATCATGATATTTATGACAACGACAGAGGCTATATATCAGGTGCTTACATAAACTTTTTTGACACAGCCCTTCAATACAAAGAGAACAAATTGACACTCGATGAGATAAACATCTTAGAGATTCGCTCTTATGCCATTCAAGATGCCATATTCAAACCTATCTCGTGGCAAGTAGCTTTAGGTGGAAAACGCATTTTCAACAATGAATTCATTGCTCTGAATATGGGTATACTTTATAACCCCTCTTCTACACTAAAGTTTGGAGTTTTAGGTTCTAATGAATGGTTTGATAAAAGTAGAGAAATCTTAGAAGTAGAACCTTTTATAACTTATAGTTTTGACCAAGCATCTGCTTTAAATTTACGATATGAGTATAAAGAGATAAATGATGTAAACCAAGAAGATTTACTCTTTTCTTGGTTCTTCTATTTTTAAATAACTAAAGTCTTTGAACCTTGCTAAAAAATAGATGTAGATTATTTGTGCCAAATCATCTTGAATCTCTTCTAACCCCTCTATTGGTAATTTATTAATATGATAATGAACTCTAAACTGATCTTTAAATACATTATATTCATACATCGTTCTCTTCTTATCATCTTTCTTAAGTATAAAAGCATAAACAACATAAAAATTTAATTTCATCTCTAGCTCAGAATAATCATCTTCTTTAGCCATTAATTTATCAATTATCTTTTTAGGATTTATTGGAGAGTTTGTCTGCTGTGATAAACCTTCATTCTCATAAATTTCTTCTAATTCATCTAAAAAATCTTTATCTTCTTTAACAAAGTCTTTTAAAAAACACTTTAAAGATATATCTGTAATTTTATAACGAAGTAAAATCTTTATTGTCATTTTATCTCTACGAGAAACCCTATAGTCCTCTATATATCTAAATCCTTTAGCTTTTGCATCTTTATATTTCCCTTGTAACAATGAAGGAAATAATGAAAACTCATTTCCCAAATAAGAAGAAATTTCTTTTTTTTGTAAGTCTCTCATTAAACTATACGCAGACATCACTTCACTATATATAACTGTAAGTTTCTTCCTTTTATTATCATCAAAAGTTTTAATAGATTTATTTGAACGATGTTCATGTTTATCATAATCTGAAGCATCAAATTTTAGCTCATTTGCCTTTTCCTCAATACTTATATGATTAGAAAAAAATCTTTTAACTTTCGGTATTCTAGATAAAAGAAAGAAAATAATCAAATAAATAATAATATTAATACAGAGTTCACCAAAAGTAGTTATTATCCCTGTAGTTATATCCCAAGAAAACCAATCATGTGTAATCAAACTCTCATTATCAGTAACTAAAGTCACATTATCTTCTGTTATTCTTTTATAAAGAGGAACTTCTCCAGCTAAGGTTATTACAGCAACAGCTGCTACAATTCGTGTAATATATGTTTTTGTTTCATTTACAAACTTATTTTCTCTAGATTCAATATTCTTAATATCATCTAAATCAGCCTTATAATTTTCATAATAACTGATATCTTCTAGCTCTTTTATATTTCGATTTTGATGATAAATAGTTAATATATCTTTCATTTTATCAGCTGTACTTTTAAAGTAGTTAATTGCCGTTTTCCATCGCTCATAGAAGAGCATATTATCAATGGTTTCACCACTTCCAACTTGTCCATCGGTCGTTGTATTACCTACTTTTATATAATACGCCTCTTTAACTTTGGATTCTACAATTTTGAATTGTGGCATTATATGAAATAATTTTTGAACAAACACTTCTAACTCTTCGACACTGTCCATTTTTTCACACTCAATATTTTTGAGTTTTATATTGCCTTCATCTTCATCCCTTGCTAGTATTTGAGCCGTAAAATTCAATAATTCGCCATTTACATAAGAAATTTTTTCTAAAATAGGACGAAGGTATTTTCCTTTTGTCTGTTCTAAAAATCGTAATAATGTCTTCTCTTCAACTGTATCTTGAATGGCTTTTTTAAGAATATTTTCTAGAATATTTTTAACTTTCTCATCATCTTTTTCTAGTAATTCTCCATTTTCATAAATATTTAAAATAAAGTCATCAGGAATTTCAATAATAGCCTTGAGGAGTTTCAAATCATAAACTTCATACTTTTCATACCCTAAACCATGACTAAAAACAATACTTTTTGAAAGTAAATTTTGAAAGTTCCTATTGATAATAGAATCAAGATTTACACTCTCCTTATCCTCTTCTTTCTCTAAAACAAACTTAACTTTTGAATTTTTTATATGTGTAATCTCAATAGGGTTTTCTTTATTAATACCATACATCATATCATAGTGTAAGTACTCTAATCTCACTTTTTTAGAATTATGAAAATCAACACAAAGTTCTTGAAAAAAAAGTTTGAATTTTTCTTCTTTTATCTTTTTACATGCTATGGTTTCATTTAAAAAAGTCTTTCCAATTAGATCTTTAGTTTTTTGATTTAAAATATTCTGATAGAAATACTCTAAGATAACATCTTTATTATCTTTATTATCTTCAATATAAATATAGCCCAATGAGTCTATAGTCATCGTAAAAGTTACGTTATTTCCATTATAGGAGAAGACAACTACGTCCCAATCTCTATTATCTCTAGAGTGATTAGGTATCAAAGTAATATCTTTTAATTCTTTAATATTTTCTTGTATCTCTTGAAAGTCAGTAATGGGGAGCCAAAGAGTAGTTAACATAAAATTTCCTTTTAAATAAGTATATACTTATCATCATTCATCATTTCTTTAAAAAAATATTTTTTTAATCAAAATCATAATTATTCATCAATACTAATTATGTTACAGAAATTTTAATGTTTTTATGTTTCTTTATATTTGATAATTCTAATAATTAACCTCAAATTCCGATGTAAAGATATACTTCTCTTTAGCCTCTAATTTAATGGTAAACTCCCGAACAAAAGCATTTTTCTTCTTAACAAAACAGTTATCTTGACAAGAGGTCTTAACCGTTATATTATTTCCATAAATAGGGATATTCTCTTCTATCCTAAGCTCCAATGGCTCTTTTCCTTGGTTTCGTACATTGTACGTGGTCTCTACATTTCGATAATGCTTCTTAGCCACAAACTTGCTTACTGTTTTTTCTCCTACAGCATCAAAAAGTGTTCCTATGGTTAAGGTGACATTTTCATCTTCAGGTATGTTTTGGACTCTTGATTCACCTATAAAATGGGTCTCATTACTGTCATCTTTTTGGTACATACGCACCACACCTGAAGGCAGTGAAATTCCCATATTGTTCTCTTTTTTATTTTCAAACTCTATGATATTTGAAAACTGTAACTTCTGCTCCCCATAATTTTCAAAATAATTGTTAATATTTTTTCCATACTGATGATACTTCACCTCTTTTTTGTCTATAAATGAAATCTGTTTTTGCTCTTTGTTGGCAATGGTCTCTCTAAATGGAATTTTATAAATGTGATAACCTGAAAAAGACTCCTCTTCCACAGCATCCATTACCATCATAGGCATAGCCTCTTCATAAACGTTCTGTTTTGAATAATGCTTTCGTTCAGGTACAGCATTCACATCACCAGCTAAACAGGTAATCTGTGCATTTTCATAAGCAACTCCAGAGTTGTTATTCACCGTAATCCAGCCTGTTAAATCTAAAATATCTTCTTTCAGATTTAAGACATAGTCACTCTTCCAAGAGATTCCACGTGTTAAATACTTCAAGTCAATACCCAATTTCCCTTCTTTTTCACTCTCCATATTCCATACCAAACTGGGCTTCGTTATCATGTTTTTGGGTACTTCTGAAAAAATCACTTGGGTTGCAGAATTTAGAGTATAGATTTTACCTGTACTCTTCTCTTCTATCATGGCATTTGGTGAGGCAGAAAGAAGTATACCTTTACTCAAAGTTGGCTCTTCCCCATTACTATAAAAATCTACCTCTTTGTTAATGCTTTTCTCCAACATCGACTGCAAAGAGACAAGGTCATAGATGTAATTTTGAGAATATAAGTTGATCTTCATGCCTGAAAAAGTGGGAACAACACTAGGAGTAATAACCGAAGACGGAACACCCTCATAAACAAGTTTCTGCTTTCCTGCTTTTACCTCAACCTCTCGGGTGTCATTTATAAAAGCTTTGTTGTTATTATAGATGGTAATTTTTAAGTCTGAACCTGTTGAAGGTACAGTGATATTGGCAATACCCAGAGTTGTAAGGAGCATGGTTGAATAAAGTACTTTATGCATGGTAAATCCTTTTTATTTTATGGATTATTATAACATAATTCCGTAGGTCGGATTGCCCTCATCCCGACACAAATTGGCATAAATAAAATGTTCAATAAAACAAAAAATATTGCTATAAGAATATCAAATGAACGATAAATTTTTAATTCATTATGAATAAATGTCGGGATGAGGGCAACCCGACCTACACATCCCTATCTGCTAAACTCAAAAGAGCAGGAAGCAACAACAAATCCACCACAAAAGCAATCACCAAAGCAAATGCCGTCACAATCCCAAAATTCTGATTTGGTGTAAAGGTTGAAAAAGCAAACATTGAAAAAGCGACACTTAAAATAATCGTGGTAAAGAGTATCGCTTTTCCTGCGTATCTTAAAACCTCATCAAAAGTATCTTCCATGTTTAAGCCTCGTTTTCTTGCATCAAAATATTTGACCAAAAAGTGAATGGTGTCATCCACTGCCACGCCGATAATAATGGCTCCTGCTATGGCTACACCGATGTCGATATTGATACCTATCCATCCCATAAGACCTACTACCAAAATAACAGGTAAAAGGTTTGGTAAAATGAATACCCATAATATTTTTACTCTTCTAAAAATAAGAAACATAATAATGGTTACTAAGAAAATTGCCAAAGAGAGTGAATAGATAAGTGTATCGGTTACATCTTTTTGCATGTGTGCAAACATGGCTGTTTGACCTTGAACCGTGGCAGAGTATGCTGTTTTAGACCACCAATTTTCAACATAAGCCATCATCTCCAAATCTTTAGAGGTATCGACAATATCGACCTGTCCTGTGATACGAAGCTTCTGCTCATCTATATCCATCTTGTCGTTTATCTCCATTCCTTGTGGAAGTGAGAGTGAATAGAGCAAGAGATATTGGGCTATGAGGTTTTGACTATCAGGGATTTCATCTTTTCCATCTACTACTTTGTTGAACCGTTTTACTGTATCCATGAGTGAAGCCAAATGTTGCACAGCAGGGAACTTGGCTTGAAAATCAGCATAAAACTTCTCTACTGTTTTCATAAAATCAGGGTCTTTTATACCATTTTTTATTTGGGAATCTACCACTATCTCATACGCCATAGGGCCTGTAAGATTTGCCATCATAAACTCGGTTGATTTTCGTATCTCTACTGTTTCATCAAAATAACGAATGGTATTGCTGTCTACTTTTACTTTAAACAATCCTGCTCCTAAAAGAACAAAAATTGCCGTTGTAATTAAAACTATCTTTTTATCATTATTGACAATAAACTTTCCATAGCCCAAAGATTTTTTTACTTTCTCCTCGTCTACAACTTTAACTTTTATAGGCTTTTTTAACATCAGTAAAATAGAAGGCATCCAAACAACCGAAATAATAAACGCCAAAACAGCCCCTGACGCTGTGGCAATTCCCAAGGTTAGCACAGGAATAACCTCTGAAATGGTCAGCGTTGCAAAACCTATTGCCGTGGTTAAAGATGTTAAGAAAATGGGTAAAAAGTTTTTCTCCATACTGTGCAAAACAGCCTCTTCATTCTCTACCCCTTCTCGCTTTTTCATCAACCAAATACTATAAACATGCACAGCGTCAGCAATTCCAATAGCAACAATAAACACAGGCAAGTTTGCTGTAAAGTTATTGAGCTTATAACCCAACAAAACTTGCACAGCCAACACCGTCAAAAAGGTCAAAATAACCACAGCCACAGGAATCAACGCTCCACTTACGCGTCTAAAAAGTAGTAGCAGTAAAATGAGTGATGCTAAAAGAACCAACGGTGTAAAAGTCATGGCATCGTTTGTGCCTATAACCACAAACGCTTTGTTTAACGCAGGGCCTCCATTGACCCAATATTTGTAGCCTGTTCGTTCTATTTCAGGAGCTAAAATAGCATCAATGTACTCCATAATTTCTAAACTTTTATCGCTGTCATCGTTTACTTTTGGTGTCAAACGAGCCGAAATCATGGTGGTTGTTCCATCTTTAGAGATAAACGCATCTACCACCAATGGGTCATTAACAGCTATAAACTTTCTATCTTCTAAATATTGAGGGGTTGCTGTGTCAATATTTTTAATAAAATCTTCCACTACAATATCATCAGGCTCTTGTGGGTTAGTATGAATGTACTGATAGTTGGTCAAAGAGTCCACTCTAGCGATGTATTTTGTTTTCCACAAAGCCTCTGTAATTCGGTCTATTGAAGAGAGTGCTTTTTTGTTAAAAATTCCATTCTCATCTTTAAAGACTATTACAACCCCATCATCGTTACCAAAAGTTTTACGGAAATTATCGTAGTCGGTTAAGATTTTTGAATCTTCTCCAAACCAAATACGATAACTTCCATCCATCTCAACATGCTTTAGGTTTGATGCCAAAGCAAGAACTATTAAGGGTATACCAATGGCAATGAACCATTTGAATTTTTTTAGAAATGTTATGTAATTTTGCATGTTTTTTCTCCTGTTTTTATTTCAAATAATATCCGTAGGGTGCTGTTTCCCAACGCACCTTCAATTCGCATACAAAGAATATTATTTATTTAAGCCTTTCGGCAGATATATTATTTTATGCCTATGTTTTTAATGGTGCGTTGGAAAACGCACCCTACTTAAAAATAATACCCAAATTCCATCTTCACAGAATCCAACTCTTTAAATGTTGACCCATTTTCGGGGCTTAAATGCTGATAGGATAATCCTAACTTATACTTTTCATATAAACGCGTGTTGTACTCAACAAAAATGAGTTTCTCTTGATTGTCTTGGTCAATGGAAATTCCACCCAAAACATCTGAATCTGCACTGTCATTGACGCTTAATCTAAACCCTAAAGTTAAATCATTTTGAAATAAATTCCCAAAATCTTTGACTCCAAGTTTTGCATCGTCTTTGGCTTCATAACGATAATACTCAGCCAACAACCCCAAATCGGACTTGCCCCAAACTCCATAAAATGTATGTTCAGTACCCAAGGATATTTGAGCATAATCAGAAACTTTATCATCATCACTTTTCGTGTAAGCCAACTCTGTTTTGTAAATGGTCTCGCCATTAACCAAGGTTGCATAGCCCATCACTTTGTCAACCAAATAAGCATGTTGTCGAAGTTGCCCACCTACAGGAGACAAATAACGCTGTTCATCATAACCATGTTGGTAAATAAGCGAATAGTCCAACTGCAACTTTTCGGCTGATGCTGAATACTTAGCATAAAGAGTTGGACGATTTTTATTTTTTTGGGTCTCCAATGTATCACTATAGATAGGAGGCAAAAAGTTATTAACCGACTCTTGGTCTTGAACGCGTTGCTTCTCTTCTCCCACTTTTGCAATAAGTGAAAACTCTGAATTATCAAAATAGTGCGTATAAGCAATGTTATTTGAACCTATTTTAGCGTCATAATCAAATGGATTATCCAACCAATCTTTGGTATTAAAATTATCCGTATGATTATAAAACTCCATCGCACCCCAAAAGCGTGTGTTTCGCCCTATAAGCAAATCAGAATTTTCAAACTCATGTTTGCAATACAAATCATTCACATCAACATAACGACGCTCTTTATCATCTTTGTCTACAATGGCTTCACCCGAAAAAACCATCTGTCCACTTTTAGTTTTCTGTTTTAGCTCCAACTCCAAACGCAGAGCATTTTGGGTATCTCGTTTTCCTGCTATGTCATGGTTTACATAGCTACTTTCAAAACCTACATTTCCTTTGTATTCAAGGTTTTGGGCATGTATGCTCACCAACACCGAACACAATAATAATGGTATTATTTTATTCATATTATTGTTTCAAAACCCGTTTATTAAACTCTTTCTCCGTCAACCCAACCTTAACCTTGTCTTCTTTCCAAGTCAAAACTGTACCTTTATCGTTCTGATGATTTTTCATCTCTATCTTCCCTACTCTCCAAACTCCGTCTATCTCTTTATAGTCTGAAAAAGTAGCTGTTTTCAAAAGTTCAGACTTTCGGTCATAATACTCTACTTGTTGCAGTAAAAAATTATCCATAGAGACCCATGAGACTTGTTTGGTATAACCTGAGTTTTCATCTTTTGGAATTCGTGTACCTTTATAACATTTCAGACCATTTAACTCAACCTCTTCTATTTTTTCATCATAAGTAAACTTGTTATAGTTCTGATTTCCAATATCTTCATAAGAAAATTCAGACCCCATAAACGAGCCAGATTTATTTGAAGAAGCAATTCGTTTTACGCGTTTAAGTGCAGGTAAATAGAGCCATTGGTCATCGTCTCGGTCTACATGTTCATGTGTTAGTGTTTTGGTTCCTTTTACATCAGCAGGAGTTAAAAAAGTAGAGATGGTTTTGTCTCCATTTTCCCCTTCTAGCGTTTTCATCTCAAGTTGGCGAATACTTTGTTGACCTGAAGCGTTGATGAGTATCATCTCTGTTTGGGCGATTGAACTCTCAAAACCATCAGTTACTTTGTCTGATTTTTTGGCTATTTCTATGTTGGTCAACGCCATAAGTGTTGTTGCTGTTAGTAGTGTTGTTGTTAGTAATATTTTTTTCATAATGTTCCTTATTTATTTAAATTTTAGCACTTGTAGGGTTGGCTTCAGCCGACGTTAGATATTTTCAATTTTACGTCGGCTAAAGCCAACCCTACAGCTATCCAATAGTTTGTTAATTCTCTTCAATAAATTTTTTCAAAGCTTCAATATAAGAAGCAAAAGCTTTTTTACCCTTGTCTGTTATATGAACCACCGTTTTAGGTCGTTTTCCTTCAAACATTTTTTCTATAAGAACATACTCCTCTTTTTCTAACTTACTTAGATGGCTAGAGAGATTTCCATCGGTCACACCTAGTGACTCTTTTAGTGCTTTAAACGGCAACTCATCGTTGGTAATTAACGCTGAGAGCAGTTTTGAACGCACAGGTTGGTGCAAAAGTGGGTCAAACACCACATGCCTCTTTGGTTACAGCATTTTTTTGCTGTTTCATCGCACTCCATGAAGGTAGCACTGCCAAACCAAATATTACCACAGCTTGGAGCAGTGTAAAAAATAGAGAATCACTACCAACCAAAAGGTCGAAATAAGCCCCAATAACCAATAAAACCAATGCCATAACCATATTAAATTGACCCATTTGAGTAAAGCGTTTAATATTTAGCACAAACCCCACAGAAAAATAACCCAATGAGATTAAAAACAACCATGAAAGATAGATAAACCCATAGAGTTGGTGCATCGCCAAAACGGTACTAATAACAATTAAAAAAAGTGAAATCATCAAAAAGTTTTTCATAATAAAATGTTGTCGCTTGGTACAGTCATCTATATCATAGCGTTCATTGACCTTTTTGGTTAATGAACCTTCAATCACAAAACCTATGGTCACTAGAGTAAAAATCAGCCCTGCTCCAAAAACAATGCCATATGCATAAGCAGGAACCATTAAAAATGTCATAAGCACAGCAATAACAGCCCAAG
>LBBO01000001.1_pt61 | contig 15034 bp, 16 predicted proteins | sample 329191 | NCBI WGS metagenome assembly LBBO01 (sample SAMN03174413, study PRJNA266758) | hydrothermal vent metagenome | biome: marine hydrothermal vent; feature: marine hydrothermal vent chimney; material: microbial mat material; isolation source: microbial mat from marine hydrothermal vent chimney...
CATCACGATTTTCATCATTTTCATAGACTCCATCATTTCCCCAATCGTACATTTTAAAAAGTTTTAAATATACCTCATCCGAAAAAGCTTCATTTTTTAATTGACGTTTTAAACGTTCTTGGTCATTGGAAAGTTTTAAAGACATCATGAGAGTATTGGGTTTTATGTGTGTGGTGTAAAACTCTTCAAACTGTGCTAAACGTAGTTCAGGAATTTTTACATCATAAAGGTCATAAGAGGTCTGCTCTTCTAAAGGGGTTAACATGGTACTTAAAACCACCAAAGCGACCTCTTGACCCGTATATTTATCTGCATATTTCATGCCTTGGGCTTCTAAAAAATTTGTTAATTCTTCAGGAGTAAAATTGGTAACACGTCCTAAAAAAAGAACCGTGCCATCTTGATTATTTTTTATTATCTCTTCTATTTTCATGCTATATCCTTGAATATAAAAGATAATAACATAAAAAGAGTAAATTACTCCTATTTAATTCTACCTAACTCTTCCATAGGGAAACTACTGTAGTCAAACTGACGAATATCATCACGGTTTGAAATGATAAGATGGTTGTTTTGAGAAATGACATCATAACAGTCTACATCTCCAAGATTCTCTTTTGAGGCAATGGTTACGTCAATGGTTCCATTGTTATCTGTTTTGTTTAGGTCAAACACTTTAAGACCATTTGAGCCATCACAAATAAATAGATTGGTTCCATCGACACCTAAACCTTTTGGTTCCCACATGTCTATAGCCCTAATAAGCTTTGGCTTATCGGGCGTTTTTACATCGACTATCTCTAAACGGTTGACTCCTGTTCCTCTCCAACAAGTAGAACTTGAACTTAGCGTTACATAAGCCACATCATCAGAAACCACCACAGGATCACAACTTTGTGCATGACTAAACTCTGCTACTCTTGTGGGTAGGGTTGGCGTTGAATTATCATAAATATACATTCCTGAACTAGAACCTACATAGAGTGTCTCTTTATAGGAAAAGAGTGTCTCTACATCAAATGGAACATGAATTTTGTTCTCTTTTTTAGGTGTAGATGCGTTGGATATATCTAAAACATTCATCTCTCTTTCATTGATGGTATAAAGATAGTCTCCTGCAATAGCAAACCTAGCCATTGAGCCACCTTGTCCACTATCTACCGAAGAGCTAGAAGAAGAACTGCTTTCTCCACAACCTATAAACAATAGCGTCATTGTTGATAATATTAAAACATTTCTCATTATCTTTCCCCCATTATTAGTATGCCTTTAGACGTATTATAGTCTCCACATTCCCAAGAGTAAAAGCCATTGAAGCTTTGGTAAGGGTCATAGGGAAAGGTATCTTTTGTGCGTGAAACCTCTTTAATGTTGTTGATGTCATTTATATTTAAAATTACCAAATCCATGTAACTGTCAAGGTATAAATAACCCTCTTTTACTGCCATATCTAAATTTCCGACAACCTTTAAAAACGCTTTGGGCTGTGGCTCTTTTTTATTAGAGTTGTCAATAACATGGATACCTTTATCTACCTCTTGAACCAATAGTAAGTTCTTGTAAACATAAATTTTTCCTGCCGTAGTTATTTCTCTTGGAGGTAAAACCTCTATCCCTTTTTCTCTAAACTCTTCAAAACTCATATAGTTACAATTGGGGTCATCTCGGTACTCCACACATCCTTGCAGACTAAAAAGAGCTAAAAGGGCTGTAACTGCTACTATAGATACTGTTTTTATTATATTAAAATTCATACCCTACCTTTAAAAGTTCCATATCTAAAATAAGTTTGTTATCATCAGCCCCCAAAGCAAATCCAGAAGAGTTAAAAATGTCATTGTCGCTGCCAATATACCCACCAATACTCAGTGATATACCCCAATAAAAAGGTGTGTCAAAAATATCTTTAACCTTATAACCTACTTCTCCACCCACTCCAAATTTTTCTACTGTTGCGTATTGTGCCGTACTGTAATCCCAAACTTTACCATCTAAATAAGTATAACGACCAAAAATACCCAAATAACCTCCCTCTGTTCTGTTTCCTGAAAAATATTTTCTGTAACGTAAATCAATATTAACGGCTGTCTCGGTATCTTCATATCCGTTAGAATAATAACTATTTTCCTCTTGAGAATAATAAATAGGCATGGCAATTTCTATGCCATCTTCATTGTCAAAATGGCTAATGGTTCCAGAAAAAGATTGCCGATCACTTGTTAAAATAAGCACTCGAAAAGGGTTAAACTCTACACCCCAACCATTCTCTTTTACTTCTGCATTGGCATAAAGTTGTGTTGAAAGAAAAAAAAGTACGACATATAAAAATTTTTTCAAATTATCTCCTTTGTTTTAATTATTATAACTAAACTAACATATAAAGCTTATACACCTTTGTTATTAAAATGTTATAATTACTCTTTTAAAATAAGGGATTTTATAATGAAACGAAGAGATTTTTTAGCCACCTCTGCCATTGGCTTAGGAGCTTTAGGTTTAAATGGCTGTTACAGAGAAGAAAACAAAATATCTGATAAAAACATTAATATCATACGAGGAAAAACGGTTAAACTAAAACTTGCCACCTCATGGCCTGCTCATTTCCCCATTATGGGAACAGGTGTCGACAACTTTGCCAAACGTTGTGGTGAACTAAGTGGAGGAACATTAGAGATTAAAGTCTATCCTAAAAACATCTTAGTCCCTGCCCTACAAGTTTTTGACTCAACTTCTTTGGGTCAAATAGACGCTTTTCATTCAGGTGTTTATTATTGGAAAGGTAAAAATTCTGCTTTTTCTATTTTTGGAGGAGTGCCGTTAGGTCTTACTTCTGAAGAGATGATAACATGGATGAAGTTTGGTGGAGGAATGGGGCTTTGGCGTGAACTTTATGGAAAATTTAACCTTTACCCTCTTATTGGTGGTACTACTGGACCTCAAATGGGTGGTTGGTTTAAAAAAGAGATTCACTCTTTGGCTGACTTAAAAGGTCTAAAAATGAGAATTCCTGGGCTTGGTGGAGAAGTTATGCAGAAACTAGGTGTCAACCCTATCCTTCTTCCTGCAGGTGAAATTTTTACTTCACTTGAAAGAGGAACCATAGATGCTACAGAATGGGTAGGACCAGCACTCGACAGTATGATGGGCTTTTCAAAAGCAGCAGACTACTACTATACAGGTTGGCATGAACCAGGTTCTATTTTAGAGATTACTTTTAATAAAAACCGTTGGGAAAAACTAAATTCTGAACATCAAGCCATCATAACAGCTGCAGCTGAAGAGATGACAGGAACCATGCTTCAAGAATTCCGTTACAAAAATGCAAAAGCACTACAAGAGCTACCTGACAATGTAAAGATTAGAATATTTCCTAAAGATGTAATGGATGCAGCTAAAGTAGCTTTAGAAGAGGTATTAAAGACAGAATCTAAGAAAAATGAAGATTTTAAACAGGTCTTAGAGAGTTATAATAACTTTTCTAGATTAAATAAATCTTGGGATGATATAAGTACTAAAAATTTCCTAAATATAAGAGATTAAATGCTATAATATAAGCTAAAATTTAGAATAAGTATTCACATAATTAAACTTTGGGAGAACGTTATGAAGAAAATATTTTTATTGCTAATAGCCACGAGTACCATCTATGCTGAGGGAGTTTTTTCGGTCGGGAGTAAAAATGTAGGTTTGACCCTTGGGTCAGAGAGTAGTTTTGGAAACAGCTACACCGTTCTTGGAGCCAATGTTAACTATTTTGTTCTAGACAACTTATCGGTTGGAGCAGCCTATCAAGCATTCTTAGGTGGAGACCCAGATATTAATCAAGTAACCGTTCCTGTTACTTACCACTTACCGTTAGAAAACACTACGTATAAACCTTACTTAGGTGCTTTTTATAACCGAACTTTTATAGAAGCACCGTACAAAGATTATAACATCTATGGAGGTCGGGCAGGCCTATCTCTTCAAACTTCACAAAACTCATTTATGTCATTCGGTTGGGTTCAGGAGTTCTCAAACAATGCTACTAATAGTGAAAATAGAGGTTACCCAGAATTTTCTGGTGGATTTTCGTTCTAAATATTTTATATAGAAGGGTTTAACCTTCTATATAATTCTTTAATTTACGCCCTACTCTCGGGTGCTTAAGTTTTTTAATGGCTGAAGACTCTATCTGTCTTACACGTTCTCTTGTTACAGAAAGTTCTTTACCAATCTCCTCAAGTGTTCTATCACTCTCATCTGTAAGGAGACCAAAACGCATTCTTATAACAGCTTTTTCTCTCTCGTTTAACTGGTCAAGTACTTCATCTATCTGATTATTCAAGTCATCTTTAAGGACAGCATCTGATGGGCTAACCGTTGTCTTATCTTCAATAAAGTCACCAAATCTACCATCATCTTCATCACCAACTGGTGTCTCAAGACTTACAGGCTCTTTGGTAATCTTAATAACATTTTTCACTTTATCAACAGAGAGTCCAACTTCTCTTGCAATGGTATCTAAATCAGGTTCTTTACCTGTCTCTTGAAGGTTCTTACGAATAATTTTATTAATTCGGTTAATCGTTTCAATCATGTGGATAGGAATTCTAATGGTACGTGCTTGGTCAGCAATGGCTCGTGAAATCGCTTGACGAATCCACCACGTTGCATACGTAGAAAACTTATAACCTTTTTGGTATTCAAACTTATCAACAGCCTTCATCAGACCAATATTACCCTCTTGAATAAGATCAAGGAATGGTAGTCCACGGTTAGTATAACGTTTCGCAATAGAAACCACCAATCTAAGGTTTGACTTTGCCATTCTGGTTTTTGCCACTTCAGATCTGCTTTTACCACGACGAATCTGTCCTAAAATCTCTTCTAGTTTTTCAGGGTCAAGATTAAAGCTGTCTTTACTCGCTTCACGTGTTTCATAAAGTTTTTTAATCTCCACATAAGTGCTTACCATGGTTGTTTCGGGAACAGCGTCAGTAATGTCCTCTTTATTCATCTCTAAGATATTTCCCAATATCTCTTTATGATTTTCTTTTAATACATCATTAAAAAGTGGTAATTTATACTCAAGTCTTTTTAACTCCTTATCAAAACCATCATCACTTTTTAATGCAGTTTCCATTGCTTTAACAAGCTCATTAATAAGTTTAGATGTTGGTCCTAAGTCAATCAGTGCTTTTTTCTGTTGTTGCTTTTTAAAAGCAACTTTCATCTGCTCATGTAGTTTTTTCTCATCACTCTCGTCAGTTTCTAAAAGAATTTCCAGCTCTTCACGACTTTTTAACCACTCTTTTTTGGCTTTATCAAGAGCTTTAAAACTTGTAACAACTTGCTTTACACGTTTATCAGCACCTTTTGATGCTTTTGCTTTTAGTTCTTCCTCAGAAGGAGCTTCAACTTCAGCATCGTCACTTTTATCATCGGTACTCTCTTTTTCATCTTCAAAACTTTTAAACAACTCTTTAACACGTCGTTCTCTATTTAACAACGGCTCTTTATAATTAAGAATATAATCAATAAGATAAGGAACTGAACAGATGGCATCAAGGATAACATCTTCTCCAGCTTCTATCTCTCTACTTAGAAAAATCTCTTCTTCTTTTGTAAGAAGAGGAATTTTCCCCATTTCGCGAAGATACATACGAACAGGGCTATCTGAACGACTCCACTCAAGAAGTTCTTTTTCTTTTAAGAAGTCAAAGCCCTCGTCCTCATTCTCTTTTGCACTTTTTTCTCTCGCCAATGCTCTTCTTTTTTTCTCAACAGAAGAGAGAAAATTTGCATATTCAGATGATGTTGCAAGGTCTATTTTATAGTCTTTTGAAAGCTTTAATATTTTCCGTGACTGGACAAGCGTTGGTTGTTTTTCAAACTCTTTTGCTAGGTTCTCATAGGTAATTAAATCACCTTTTTTGCAGGTCTTAAAAATCTCGTCTAATTTTTTATTGATGTCTTTTACAGCCAAAAGGAGGACTCCTTGTTAAATAATGGGGTATTTTTGTAGGTCACTAATTTGCGACATTATACCCAAATATTTTAAGTAATAAATTAAACCCTTTGATAAATAGTGATATTTCGGTCTTAAAAGCCTATTTTAGTTTACTATAGACTCACCTCTATTTTCTAATTTTATCACCACATCATTAGGTTGACGTAAAATTAACATCGATTTATTATCTAAGCCACAATAAATACCCCGTAAAGCTCTATTCACCATCTCATGTGCCACCATAACAATCAACTTTTCATCTTTAACACTCTCTAACCAAGAGTAGAGTCGTTTGCTCACCCTTTCATAAGACTCACCACCCTCTATGATATAAAAAAATTTATCAGCCTCTCGTTCTGCCAATTCATGAGGGTAAAGTTTGGCACACTCTTCTTTTGTCTTCCCCTCAAAAATACCATAATGAAACTCTTGTAATCGTTCATCAAAGAGTATCTCATCTTTAGATACACCCAGTGTTTCACAAATAATAAACGCACTCTCTTTAGCCCGTTCCAGAGGTGATGAAAAAACTTTAAATTCCTTCTTTAAATCAAGATGTTTATGAAGTTTCAAAGCATTCACTTTGGCTTGTTCCTTACCTTTAATCGTTAATGCTGAATTTAATTGTCCTTGATAACGCCCCTCTACATTCCACTCGGTTTGCCCATGACGTATCAATATAATAGTAGGATATTTTTGCATACTATTTTCTCCGTGTAAAATGTTCCATTGAATACCAAATTGAACCTACTAAGATAAAAAGGAAAAGAAAAGGAACCCAAGGATACTCTTTAAATGACTCAAAGAGAGTTTTAATTGTCTCACCAGCATAAAATGCACTTAACATAATAACAGCTACAAAAAATGGAGAGGCTAAAAGATTGTATAAGGAAAACTTTTTAAAATCATAACGTGATAATGCCATAGAGATAGGTACTAAAGTTTTAATACCATATAAAAACTTTTGTATAAAAATAGCCAAAACACCATATTTACGCAATATCAATGTAGAGAGTGCTATTTTCCGTTTATGTTTTATAAAATAGGGTTTAATATCCTCTTTATGATATTTTCCTAAATAGAAAAGAAACATATCTCCTATATAGTTAAAAACCGTGGCAATAATAAGTGAAACAATTAAGTTCATCTCTCCCATAAAAGAGAGAACACCTGCTGCAGCCACAACTATAAGTGAGCCTCCAAATGAAAAAAATGCCAGAGCTAAATAGCCCCAAGTGCTAAGAGATGTTAATGTATCTTCCAAGTAAATCCTTCAAAATAAACGCTTTATTTTTTAAAAGATTATAGTATGATTTCATTAAAAATTAGGCTAAATATCTATGTTTGAAACCCTACTATCCATTATTTTTGTCTACATCTTTATATTACTCGGTTATCTCGCCAAACGTATTTTTAAAGAGCAGATGGACAGAAAAACACTCACACTATTCTCGGTCTATTTTCTACAAGCTTTTGTAACCGTTTGGGGTTTTTCCACAGCCTCACTCTCTACAGAACACCTTTTAGTACCTATTTACTATATCGCCATTATTGCCATTGTATTAATACCTACCCTTGTTATGGCTAAAAAACTTTTCCATGACCCAAAAGAGCGTGCCATATTTTCCATAGCTGGTTTTGTAGGAAACACAGGAAATATTGGTATCCCTTTGGGCATTGCACTTTTTGGAATGGAATCGGTTATCTACACCACACTTATCAATATTGCCAATGTTTTTGTGGTCTATATCTTAGGAGTGTATATCTACTCTAGAGGTTCATTCTCTATTAAAAAATCTCTTTTTAACATAGTAAAGATTCCTATTATTCCAGCATCATTCATAGCCATACTTATTAACATCAATGATGTACCCCTCGCCCCACAGATTCAAGAGTTCCTTAAAATGGGAGCCTATGCAGGAATCGTCTTACAGCTCTTTTTGCTTGGAACCTTTCTCTATGGCATAAAAATCACTCTACTTAAGAGGTCTCTTTTTATAGGTGTTATGTCTCAAAAATTTATTATTATTCCATTGGCTACAGCATTTTTACTCAGTTGGACAGATTTATCACTCTATGTTCAAGGTATTATTTTTATGGAGATGATGGTACCTCTTGCCATTGCAAACATAAACTTAGCTTCACTCTATAACTGTCGTCCTAAAGATATTACAGCACTTATACTTGTGAGTACACTAATGTTTATTCCAATACTGTTTGTTCTTTCAAAGATTATTTCTGCTTATTACCTGTAGGTGTGTGACCATGTCATACCTACCCAAAATACCGAATAGAAGCAAATCCTTCAGCACCTACTTCTTCACACAAATCTATCTCCTCTTGACCAACAATCCCACCCAAAGCAACAACAGGAATAGTTAAGGCAGAAACAAGCTTTTGAAGCTCTTCTACCCCTTTAGGTTCTCCTTTATTTGGAGTAAAAAATATAGGACTAAAGGTTATCATGTCTGCACCCAGTTTTTCTGCTTTTTTCGCTTCTTTAATAGTATGTGTGCTTATAACAACAAAAAGTCCCAAGGCTTTTGCTTTTTCTATATCATCAAATTGAGTTGATTTTAAGTGAATACCCTCTGCTTTTAACTCATGAGCCAACTTATAGTCGCTGTGTAAAAGTATGTTTGAAAAAGGGAGTTTTTTTGCTTCTGCTACAAACCTTTTCGCATTTGAAGCATAATCTAAATTTGATTTATCACGATAGACAATCATATCTGCTTGTTTAGAAAAATATGTTAAGTCGCTAAAAAGAGTTTGAAAATTGAGTGTTGAAGGGTCAGAAATAGCGTACACTATCATAATATTTTTTGCATTTTATGCTTTGGCTACAAGCTCTTCTAAAAGTTTGCTCTGTTTTTTAAGTTCTTCTAACTGCTCTTCTCGTAATAGATAATATTCAACTAAGAGTACCATAAAAAGTCCCGGTAATGCACCTAAAAAAGCTCCAATGAGTGAATAAATAATACCAACTTGAAGAAAAATAAAAAAGAGAGAAGCTGCACCCAAGAAGGCAAAAGCCCAAGATGCACCGAGTAAAAAGTTGATAAGTAAAGATAAAAGAGGTGATGAGTTTTTCATTTTAACCTCTTTTATCTTTAAGCGTAGATTCTAAAATCTAGTGATCTTCAATAGCTACGGCACCTGCAAGGTAAACGTAGATAAGAATCATAAATACAAATGTTTGTAACAATGCTGAGAATGTTAACAACAAGTATGCTGGTAATGGAGCAAAAAATGGTACTAGCATTAGAAGAACCCATAAGAAAAGATCATCACCTTTAATGTTACCAAAAAGTCTAAATGAAAGTGAAATGATTCGTGAAATATGAGAAACAATTTCAATTGGGAACATCAATGGAGCCAATACCGGTACAGGACCCATAAAGTGAGCAAAGTATTTCTTTGCACCATTCACTCTAATACCTTCGTAGTTGTAGTAAATAAATACTACCAAAGCCAATGGCAATGTTACGTTAATATTTGAAGTTGGAGACTCAAAACCTGGAACAATACCAATAAGGTTTGAAATCAATACAAAAAGACCAACTGTTAAAACAAGTGGTAAATACTTTCTTGCTTTCTCTTCACCAATGGTGTCTCTACCCATAGAAATAGCACCTTCGATAAATGCTTCCATAAAGTTTTGACTGCCTGTTGGTACTGCTCTCATTGTTGATGACGCATATTTAGCCAATAATAGAATAAGTCCTGCTGCTAAAATCAAGTGAGCAACAACCATCCCTGTTCCGTGTCCTACAAAAACACCTAAAAAAGTCCATACACCTTCCATAAATCCATCCTATGTTACAAAATATTTGGTCGGATTATAGCTTAGAAAGCCTTAGTTTTTCGTTATAGTAGTTATAAATAGAGATTAACTATAAAAGAGAGAAAGTATGGGAAATAATTGTGTATTTTGGTTACATAACTTCATTAATATATTGAATTTGTAGGGACAAAGCCCTCCGAGACTGTGAAAGAACATTCTAAAACTAATCTTAAAAAGGGTAGAAAAGAAGCTTGCCGAATCCCAAGAAAACGCTATAACATCACTATTTAAACACTGTTTTAAGTCAAAATGAGACTTGAAAGATGGGTTTCTTTCACGGTCTCCAAGGGCATTTCCAATGGGCAGGGCAACCCGACCTACGGAAATTTTGATATACTTCATAAAAATAAATAGGATAAAACCTCGTGAAAACCCCCTACTGGCTCCTAGAAGAACAACTCCTAGAACAAAACCTAAAAACTCTAGCCCACATAAAAGAGCAAACTGGAGTAAAAATACTCCTAGCCCTAAAAGGATACGCCCTCTGGAAAAGCTTCACCATGGTTTCAAAATATCTTGATGGCTGTTGTGCCTCTGGACTCCATGAAGCAAAGCTTTCAGATGAAAAATTTCAAAAGGAGCTACATACTTATAGCCCAGCTTTTAAAGAGGAAGATATAGAAGAGATAGCCAAAATATCGCATCACTTGATCTTCAACTCCCCTGCACAACTTGAACGTTTTGGAGCTTTGGCAAAATCTTATAACCCTAATCTTTCTATTGGACTTAGAGTTAACCTTGAATACTCAGAAGCCCCTGTAGAGTTCTACAATCCTTGTGGACTCTACTCACGATTGGGGACAACTGCAAAGAATTTTAAAATATTACTTAAAAGTGAAATTATAAACGAAATTGATGGATTACATTTTCATGCCCTTTGTGAACAAGACAGCTTAGCTCTTGAAAATGTTTTAGAAGTATTTGAAAAGAACTTTGGAAAACATTTAAACTCTATGAAATGGGTAAACTTTGGTGGAGGACATCATATTACGCGTAAAGGGTATGATATTGAAAAACTTATAGCTATTATTAAAAACTTTCAAACTAGATACCCTCATTTACAAATTTACCTAGAACCTGGTGAAGCTGTAGGCTGGGAGACGGGAACGCTGGTTACTTCTGTACTTGACATTGTCCATAATAGCATTAACATCGCTATATTAGATACCTCAGCAGAAGCTCAAATGCCTGATACCATCATTATGCCATACCGAGCAGATGTACGTAATGGTGCCAAAACTGGAGAGAAAAAATATACTTATAGATTAGCAGGAAACACCTGTTTAGCAGGAGATATTATGGGAGATTACTCTTTTGATACACCATTAAGTATAGGAGACAAAGTTATCTTTGAAGACCAAATGCACTACACCATGGTCAAGGCTACTACTTTTAATGGGGTTCCCTTACCTTCCATAGCCATTAAACGACTAGATGGAAAAGTTGAAGTTGTTAAAGAGTTTGAGTATGAGGATTTTCGGGATAGGTTGTCGTAACACGGGTTGAAAACCCATGTTACACCCCTCCAAACAAAATATTTATCTCTACATTATCACCCACAGCCAATCCACCTGTTTCTGCTGTGTCGGAAAACTTCAAGTTAAAATCTTTACGGCTTATATCTGCTGATAAAATAAATTTATTTTTTCTATCAGCCACAAGTGAAATGGTAAAATCAATGCTCTTGGTCACATCTTTTATGGTTAAGTCAGCCACAAAAGTGTTACCATCTTGTTTCACTAATTTTAAATTCATCTTCGGGTATTTTTCCACATCAAAAACGTTTAATTTTAAATGGTCATCTCTATATTTATCATCGGTATCTACGCTATCCATTGTAACTTCAGCTTCAAATGAACTAAAAACAGAGCTATTGGCATCATACTCATAGGTTCCATCAAATTCATTAAATTTACCCTCTACTTTGGCTATTAGTGCGTGTCGTATTTTAAAGGTCACCATTGAGTTCTCTTTGTCTACGCTGTATTCTGCTCCAAAAAGAGAAGTTAAACCTATGAATAGAGTTAATGTTAGAATTTTTATAAGTTTCATTATGTATCCTTATCTTTATAATAGTTTATTCATTATACTATAAATCAAACCAAAAAATAGTTATAGTTTTTGCTATAATACGCCCAAATAAACCTTTGACAAACGGAACAGCATGATACAACTCACAAATCTAAGTAAAAGCTTTGGTGGACAAACCCTTTTTAAAGACCTAAACCTGAAAATGAACTCTAACCAAAAAATAGGACTTATTGGTCGTAATGGTTCGGGGAAATCTACCCTATTTAAAATTATTTTAGATGAAGAGAGCCATGACAGTGGCAATGTATCTATTCCTAAAAATTATAAAATTGGAACACTAAAACAGCATTTAGTTTTTACCGAACCTACTGTACGTGAAGAGTGTTCTTTAGTTTTAAGTGAAGAGGAGCAGTACAACTTTTATAAAATAGAAAAAATCCTCTTTGGGTTGGGTTTTACAGGTGAAGATTTAGAGAAAGACCCGTTGAGCTTTTCGGGTGGGTATCAAATACGGATTAACCTTGCTAAACTCTTGGCAACAGAGCCAAATATGTTGCTACTCGATGAACCTACCAACTACCTTGACCTACTTTCACTTCGTTGGCTTAAACAGTTTATTCGTACTTTTGATGGTGAAGTCATTTTAATTACCCATGACCGTGAATTTATGGATGTTGTGACCACCCATACCATGGGAATTCAACGTAAAACTCTGCAGATTATTCAAGGTGACACTAAAAAGTATGATGCAAATCTAAGTTTAAGTGATGAAACCTATGAAAAAACCCGTCAAAACCAAGAGAAAAAACGTAAAGAGTTAGAGGAGTTTGTGGCTCGTAATAAAGCCCGTGCCTCTACAGCTGCCTTGGCTCAATCAAAACAGAAAATGCTTGATAAAATGGACGATATGGAGAGTTTAGAATCTGAATCTAACCTAGCTTTTAACTTTAACTACAAAGAGACCCCAGCCAAAATAAATCTACGTGCTGAAAACTTGGGTTTTGGCTACAAAGCAGATGAACCACTCTTTCAAGATGTCACTTTTACTTTGGAAAATGGAAAAACTTTAGCCATCATCGGTAAAAATGGTAAAGGTAAATCGACTCTACTCAACTACATAGCAGGAGAGTTACCTCTTCAAGAAGGCTCATTAAACTTCCACCCTTCAACCTCCATGGCACACTTTGGACAGACCAATATTGAACGATTAGGTACTGCATCTACTATTATAGATGAAATAGCATCGGTCAGTTTAAAACTGGGCATTGCAGAGACTAGAAGCATTTGTGGAACCATGATGTTTTCAGGAGAGTTAGCTGAGAAAAAAATTAGCGTTCTATCAGGAGGAGAGCGAAGCCGTGTGATGCTGGGAAAAATCATCGCCACAGAAGCAAACCTACTCCTGCTGGATGAACCCACCAACCACTTAGATATGTACTCCATTGACTCACTCTGTACAGCTATAGAAGAGTTTAAAGGCTCAACCATTATGGTTACCCACAGCGAAATGCTTTTACGCAGACTTGCCGATGCTTTGATTATATTCCACAAAGGAACGGCAGAGTACTTTGATGGAACCTACGATGAATTCCTAGAAAAAATAGGCTGGGAAGAGGAGTCGGTAGGGGTTGAGCCATCTCTCAATCCGAAGCCCAATACACCAAGCAAACCAAAAATAGACAACAAAGAAAAAAAGAGACTAAAAAAAGAACTCACACACGCACGAAGCAAAGAGAATGCCCCTCATAAAAAAGAGTTAGAGTTCTGTGAAGAGAAAATCATTAAGCTTGAAGAGCAACTTGAAATTGAAAATGACAAACTTACAGAAGCCTCAACCTCTGGAGACAACTCAGCTATGATAGAAGCTTCTCAAAATGTTGGGGAACTTCAATCCCAAGTCGATGCACTGTTCGAACGTTTAGAGGTAGCATCTGAGACGTTAGATGAGATTGAAGAGAGGTATGCACCTCAATTGGCTGAACTAGAATAATATATTCTAAATTAAACCGTAGGGTACGGCTTTAGCCTACCGTCAGATTGAGTTTTTCAAATTAAAAGAGTTGAATATTTATATTGGAGATTACCTAGATGATTACAACAGCCTTCCCCTACCTAACAATACTCCTCTTTATCGCCTCCATGCTCGTCTACCTAGAAGCAAAAACTAAAGCCAAACTTTTTGAGTATTTACCTGCTATTGTTATATTGTACTTTACTGTTATGACACTCTCTACTTTAGAGCTATGGGCAAAAACAGATGAAATCAACACTGCCTATAAAGCATTTAAATCAAATCTTTTACCTGCCATGATATTTTTAATGTTACTTCAAAGTGACATACGAAAAATATTTAAACTGGGTAAAAAGATTTTACTTACTTTCTTTTTAGCCTCACTTAGTATCTCTTTGGGTTTCATCGTAATGTTTAGTATTATGAATGGCTTTTTTGAAGAGGGAGCATGGAGAGCATTTGGTGCATTGAGTGGGTCATGGATGGGTGGAACTGGCAATATGGTTGCCATTCAGTCAGCACTGGAACTTCCTGACTCTAAAATGGGTTACGTACTGCTCATAGACTCCATAGATTATGCCATTTGGGTTATGATACTTTTAGCTCTTGTACCTTTTGCAAAACGTTTTAACCAGTGGACAAAAGCAGATGGAGATTTACTAGAAAAGCTCAGTTCTACTTTAGACAGAGAAAAAAAGAAAAAGTCTATAAATTTTCCTTCACTCTTTATGCTGTTAGGTTTAGCTCTTATGGTCTCCGTTATCGCCCAACAAGTAGCACCCCTACTCCCCACTACAAGCTTTTTAACCAACACCACATGGATAGTCATCTTCGCCACCCTAGCAGGTATAAGTTTTGGTATGACGCCACTTAGTAAAGAGAGGTCTGCTGAACCTTTAGCAAACATCATGCTCTACCTAATCGTTGCCCTCATCGCTTCACGTGCAAACTTCACAGAACTTACTCAAGCGCCTCTTTACATTATGGCTGGTTTTATGATAATTGTTATTCATGCTTCTATTATGGTGTTCTTTGCTAAACTATTTAAACTTGATTTGTTCTCTTTAGGTGTAGCATCACTAGCTAATATTGGAGGTGTTGCCTCTGCTCCTATTTTAGCTGGAGCTTATCATAAGGCTCTTATTCCTATTGGAGT
>LBBO01000001.1_pt5 | contig 14747 bp, 14 predicted proteins | sample 329191 | NCBI WGS metagenome assembly LBBO01 (sample SAMN03174413, study PRJNA266758) | hydrothermal vent metagenome | biome: marine hydrothermal vent; feature: marine hydrothermal vent chimney; material: microbial mat material; isolation source: microbial mat from marine hydrothermal vent chimney...
TTAATCTCTTTTCTGTTTTACAGGTAAGAGGGTGGAGAGAATTTTAGAGTAGTAGTAGTTGGCAATGGTTTTATTTTTAATATCCCAACACCATAGGTTGTCGTTACTTAGGTTGACACCACCTATCCAGTAGTCTATATTTTTTATGGCTATCCAATTTTGTTTTCCATCAAGCACATTTTTTCCTAAAGGGGTAATGGTTAAGGCTTTTGTTGCTCTGTCTGATAGGATGAGTTTATACTCTATAAAATCATCTAAAATTTTCCAAAAAATTACATCGGCTATAAATTGTTTATCTTCATATTTCTGGGAATGTATAAAGATCTCTTTGGGTTCTGTTTTACCATGTGAAATACTCAGTAGTGCCTGATGTGCTGTTCGTGATAGACCATTTTTTGTGTTGGGGTACTCCTCTAACAATCTCTTAACACTACCCTTTAAAAATGGTAATACAGATGTTGGTTCTCTTAAGAGTCTAAACCATGCCATGGGTGTTGGTGCACAAAATGCAGACCATGCTTTTTGTGCAAGTTCTAACTGTTCTTTCTGAATGGTTTGTTCATAAAGGAGTAGTTGCCGAAGTTTATGAAAAGAGTAGTCACCAAAGTACTTGTCCGTCAATATAAGTGAGAGTGCTACACTCTGGGCAAGATGCTCTTTAAACCAACTTAAAACTTGTAAAAGTTGTAGTTGGTCATAGAGGTCCTGTTCAAACCAAAGTATGACTTTGTCATACTCTTGATGTCTCTCCAATAGAGTGTTACGCTCTTCAAATTTTTTAGAAATTTCATCAAGTTGACTGTAGCCCTGTTTATCCATAAAATATGCACGTATTTTTGAAAGTTGTTGTAAAGAGAACGCTTTAGGAACAGGTCCTTCATGTAAAAAATCATCCCATGCAACAAAATCTCCTGAAAGTTTTGCCTGTTTCATAATATCAATAACAGTAGTACCATTAACGATATGGAGGATTTTATTCATGATGTCCATTTGTCCTTGTGATTCTTTGTTATTTAATATTATAGTAAAAAAATATTTAAGACTAGATTCAGAAATGAGATTATTATTAAATATTTTGATATAATATTTAATGAAAAAAAATCTTAGCAAACTTTTACCTCTACTATTACTCTTTTTTGTTGGTTGTGCACAAAAAACACTCATTACTTGGGAGGAACGTATTATAAACAATAAAGCAGATACTCTTGCTTTGTCTTATAGTGAATATGGAGATAGAGCCAATAAAACCATACTCTTTTTACATGGTTTTGGCGAAAATCGACACACTTGGCGTTTTTTAGTTGACCGTTTGGCTAAAGATTATCATCTTATTATGTTGGATTTAAAAGGTTTTGGAGATTCACCAAAAAGTGATGATACCTACTACTCTGTTTATGATCAAGCACAGATGGTTAACAACTTTATTAAACAAAAGAGTTTGGAGAATATTACTCTGGTTGGACGCTCATTTGGTGGAGGTGTGGCACTTATTATGGCACTTATTCAAGAAGAGAAATTGGTAAAAAAAGAGATTGAAAAGTTGGTACTTATTAACTCCATGTCCTATAGACAAAAATTACCCTCCATGATGGAGACTCTGAATCAACCTATTATAGGTTATTTGGGTATTCATCTGCTGAGCAACAGATGGCTAGCATTAGAGGGGTATAAATATGCCTTTTATGATGATAATTTAATCTCTAAAGAGAGTGTTGACTATGCTGCCAACTATCTCTCTTTTCCTTTGGCCAAACATGCTTACTTGCAAACGGTACATCAGTTAATTCCTGATGATCTCTCAACCATAGAGAAAAGATATGCAGAGATAACATTACCAACACTGATTATTTGGGGAAAAGAAGATGTCTCGATATCGGTGAATAAGGCATACCGATTAAAAAAGGCGTTAAAGAACAGTTATCTTAAAGTTTTACCTCAGGTGGGACACATGCCACAAGAGGAAAAACCAGAGATTGTGAGTGATGAGATTTTAAAGTTTATGGAATCTCATTAACACCATTTATCTGTTCCAGTTCATTATAGATATCTGTCACTACCGATGCATTTTGAGGAATGGCCCTCTCTTTGAAAGGTTTGTTGGAGTTGTCTATGATAGATGAGGTATTCCACTTTGTGATATCTTGATTAAAGTTTGTTGCTTCGTTAAAAATACCACGCATTTTTTTGAGTGAAGAGACGTTCCAGTTGCTGATGTCTTGGTTGAACATTCTAGCTGACCAAAACATAAGCCTCATATCTTCAACCGATGAGACATCCCACTGACTGATGTCTTGATTGAATTTTGAACAGAAACTAAACATAAAAGACATATCTGTAACGGAGGAGACATTCCACTCAGTAATGTTTTGGTTAAAGTTGTCTGCATGGTAGAACATGGAACTCATATCGGTGACAGAGGAGAGGTTCCAGTCAGAGAGTTTTGCATTGAACGTATGTGCATTGTAAAACATTCTGTACATACTTTTAACATTGGAGAGGTCTGGAGAGTTTGTGTCATGAATGGCTGAAAACTCTTTACAACCTTTAAAAGACTCTTTCATACTTTTCCATGGTTGAGAACCCCATTGGTTTATGGAGATTAAACTCTGTTCTTTAGAACAAATGTCATAGATATGAGGATATTCTCCTCGAATATTTATGGTATAGAGTCCGGCATATTTGTAGTTATGCGTGATGGTTTGGGTAACATTTTTCTCTATGGAGCCATCACCCCAGATGATGTCAAAGTTGTAGTGTAGTTTGTTGTTTGTTGCAATACGCAACTTTTGACTTTGCGTAATGTTCCATGTGCTGATAAAGTCATCTTTATTGGATGCTAATTGAATATCATCAATAGCACCTAAACCTTGAATCGTTAAGCCATTGACAGAGAGGAGTTCGTTTTCTATATCACTCTTTTTTATAATCGTAGCCAAATCAAAAGAGAAAGTTTGCCAAAGGTCGTTCATGGTAGTTGCTTTTAAATTGACATGAATGTATGCACTACTGTTGAGATTTTTTGGACTTTTACTATGTGAAAAATAGATCTGTCTGAGACCTTTCTTTGTATGAATATAGAGTGTTATCTGATACGGCTCTTTCATCTTCATACTCCATGAGAGAAGAGACTCCTCTGTGTTGTTCCATGCAGAAGGTCCTTCTCTTGCTCCCAGTAGATAGGTATGTGATAGCTCTTTACCTTTAAACTCTATAATACGTGATTTTTTATCTTCATCCACTCTATTTTCTATAACTTGACTACTGGAGTTTTGATCATATATCTTATGCTTGTTATAGGTTGTCCAGTGGTTTGTAGTGTTGTTTTCAGCATTTTCATAGAGAGTTTCTGATGAAAGAGTAGAAAATATAAAGAGTGTGAAAATGATTGAAAAATATGGTTTATATTTCATACTGTTTCCTCAATATTTTTTAAACATATTTAATTATGTTTTATTCTATTATATTTTTTATTATATCTTTGTTAATTATTAAAACTAATGAGAAAAGATTGAATATTAAGGAAGAGAGTGTACCACATTGTAAGAAAAAGGTGTCCAATAGCTTACAGAAATATTGGCAGCTCTTAGGGTATCACCTGTCCAAGTGTTACAGGTATTAATCAAATTGTATTGGTAGGGAGAGGAGTAAAAAACATCATTAACTCCATAACCTCTAAAGGATTTTTCTTTAAAGTTAAAGCTTTTAAATATGGTTTTTTTTAACGTCTCTTTTTGAGTTTCACTCAGTGCTACGGCTTTAATTTCAGGAAAATAGTTGATAGTAGGGTAGTAGTTGACATGCATAAGAGAAGGGGTATTGATAAAAAGTGCTTTAAGTGAGGTAGAAGCTTTTATCTCACTCCATGTGGGTGTGTTGAGGTAGGTCTCTTTGTCTCCCCAGCCAAAAGCGATGTAACCTTTTTTACCTATGACAAGGGGCAACTCTTTTATCCATTGGCTGGATGTAGAATCGGATAGCTCCTCTAGGTTAAAGAGTATATCACTGTGCATCTGATTGTGAAGTATGTAGATTTTTTGTTCTTTTGTTGTTACTAGATTTTTACTAGGAAAGAGAGTGAGCATAAAAGCAGTGAGTATATAGAGTCCAATGACAGTTACAACAACCAATAAAAGTATAAAAAATTTCTTTATAAGTTTTAAAAAAATCATAGGCTCTCTCCAGATTAACATTAGACTTCTTGCATAACTCTATTGATTATAATAATATAATCTTTTGAAATTATCTTAATATTTTGACAATTCATTAATCTAAATGGGATATAATACTTCTTTATAGTGATAAAAGGAAACAAATATGAGTGTAAAAGTTGTTTGTACCCATTGTGGTAAAGTTAATAAAATACCTAAAAAAGAGAGTTATGCTAAAGCGAACTGTGGACATTGTAAAGAATCAATGTTAGGACAAAAACCTTTAGAAGTAGATAAGCAAGACTTACTCCATATTTTGGTGAATAGCGATATACCTGTTATTGTTGATTTTTGGGCTCCTTGGTGTGGACCATGTATTCAGATGGCTCCAGCATTTGAAGAGGCTGCGTTGGCACTCCCTTTACAAGTGCAGTTCCTAAAAGTAAATACTGAAGAGCATCAAGAGTTGGGAGCCATTTATGGTATACAGAGTATTCCCACTCTATTGGTTTTCAAAGGAACAGAAGAGATCGACCGTCTCTCTGGTGGAATGAGTGCTACACGTCTTGTGAATTGGGCGAAACAATACATATAAAAAGGGGTATATAATGGCTAAAGCAAAGATACTACTACTAGAAGATGATGCCAATCTTAATGAAACGATAACAGAGTTTTTAGAAGAAGAGGGTTACAGTGTAGAGAGTACTTATGATGGACACGAAGCACAAGATAGACTTTATGAGAGTAAGTATGATTTATTGCTTTTAGATGTTAATACTCCAGGTATGGATGGATTTACTTTGTTAAAAGAGGCAAGAGCAAATGATGTATTGGCTCCGTCTATTTTCATCACCTCTTTAGATGGTGTTGATGATTTGGAAAAGGGTTTTCAGAGTGGTTGTGATGATTACATTCGTAAACCTTTTGTACTTAAAGAGTTAATTATTCGTGTAGAGACACTGTTGAGACGAGGATTTTTCCATGAGTCTACAGAGCTTATCTCTCTAGGTGAGAACATTGAGTACAACACCAAATCAAATGAGTTACTGGTTAATGGCATGGCTGAAACTTTGGGAAACAAAGAGTCTGCACTCTTTAAACTTTTTATGAAACAACCAGATGAAGTACTCTCTCATGATAGAATTTATAAAGAGTTATGGGATTATGATGAAGACCCAAGTGATACAGCACTTAGAACTTACATTAAAAATATTCGTAAAATTATAGGTAAGGATAGAATTGTTAGCATCAAAAAACAGGGGTACAAGTTTACTTCGGAGTAGTGAAAAAAGTTCACTCACGAGGTTTCTTTCTCTCTATATTGTTCTTGTAACAATGGTTCTTCTGTTGTTAGGAATTTTCTACTACCAAAGTCAAGAGAAGCTGATGTTCTCTGACCTGAGAACAGAACTCTCTGACTATGCCAATGAGCAGGTCAAAGAGTTAAAGCTTCTCCATCACTACTTCCCTGCACGTACCCAATACCCACGTAGTTATAATTATCGTTCAGCTATTTATGACATAGAGCGTGTAAAAATTTTTTCTACTCTAAAAAGTGAAAATATTAATTTTGATAAAGAGATTTATAGGCAGGGTGATAACATTCATTTTCTAAAGTATCTCGATGATTATTATCTAGGAGCAAAGTATCTTTTTTTAGAAGTTGATGAAGATGAAGGTTGGTATGAAGATACCATCACCAATATCTTTATATTGGGGATATTTACTCTAATTGTATTGGCTATTTTTGGTCTTATTTTTGTTAAGATTTTTTTGCGTCCCATGAAAAACTCTATTATGTTACTCGATGACTTTATAAAAGATACCACCCATGAATTAAATACGCCTATTGCAGCTATTTTAGCCAACATTGAGATGATGGATATTGATGTTATGGGAGAGAAGAACAGAAAGAAATTGGAACGCATAAATATCGCTGCTAAAACAGTTTCACACCTTTATCAGGATTTGACCTATTTGACTCTGAATCATAACCAACAGATTAACAATGAGTGGATAAATCTCAAGAAGCTTTTTGAAGATAGGGTAGAATATTTTACCATTTCAGCAGGGTCCAAAAAAATCACTTTTTATTTAGATTTGAGATATTCAGCGATATATATGGATGTGAACAAAATGACACGTGTTATTGACAATCTCATCTCCAATGCTATTAAATACAACAAGCGTTTTGGAAGTATCACCATTGTTTTACGAAAAGATTATTTTATAGTTGAAGATAGTGGTATAGGGATCGAAGCGTCGAAAGTCTCTGCCATGTTTGAGCGTTATACACGATTTAACAGCTCAGAGGGTGGGTTTGGTATTGGTCTGAATATTGTAAAAAGTATTATTGATGAGTACAATCTAAAGATAAGTGTTGAGTCTGTTTTAGGTGAGGGTACCACTATTCGTGTAGACCTTTTAAGAGAGAAGTTAGAAAAAGGTGGCTTAAGATGATTAAAAGAAGCATGATGCTGGGTCTTATTTTAAATAGTATACTCTATGGTGAAGTGATAAAGGACGAGACCAACAGTACAAATAGAGAGAAGAGTGAACAGAACATAAATGTTTTAAAAGAGCTTGTTCTTGAAGAGAATAAGATAAATATCTATGAACGTAACTGTATCCCCTGTCATCGCTATTTACCTCTCTCGTTAGAGCATATGTACATGAGGTATCTAAAGACATTTAGTGGAGAAAAAACCTTTAAAGCCTCTCTAAAAGTCTTTTTAAAACACCCCATGGAACAGACCTCAGTCATGAGTGACCTTTTTATTGACCGTTTTTCTGTTAAAGATAAAAGTCTACTCAATGATAAACAGCTCGATGAAGCCATCGATATTTACTGGAACTTGTATAATGTTCGTAATAAGCTGAAGTAACAGCAACATTTAGATAAAATCACGAAAAATATTAACTAAACTCATTTGTTTAAGGGAAACACTACTAATGTCTTGTCACAAATCATATATTACTACACCTATTTACTACGTAAACGATGTTGCACACATCGGTCATGCTTATACTACTATTATTGCAGATACCATTTCGCGTTATGCACGGCTTATCGGTCAAGATACTTTCTTTTTGACTGGTACCGATGAACATGGTCAGAAAATTGAAGAGTCAGCTAAAAGCAGGGGGCGTGAACCTCAAGAGTATGCTGATGAAATTTCAAAAACATTTAAAGACCTTTGGGATGATTTTGACATCTCTTATGATAAATTTATACGAACCACCGATGCAGACCATAAAAAAGGGGTTCAAAAAGCTTTTACTGCCATGTATAAAAAAGGTGATATTTATAAAGATACTTACCAAGGGCATTACTGTATCTCTTGTGAGACTTTTTTCCCCGAACTTCAACTGGTAGATGGTGAGTTCTGTCCAGATTGTGGTAAACCTACATCGGTTGTAGAAGAGGAGAGTTACTTCTTTAAACTCTCTGCTTATGAAGATAAATTGTTGGCTTGGTATGAAGAGAATCCTGATTGTATCTTACCAAAGAGTAAAAGAAATGAGGTGATTCGTTTTGTAGAGGGTGGCTTAAATGACCTCTCTATTACAAGAACCTCTTTTGATTGGGGTGTGAAGCTTCCTAAAGAGTTTAATGACCCTAAACACGTTATGTATGTTTGGTTAGATGCGCTTATGAACTATTTAACAGCACTTGGTTATGGAACAGATGATAAAAACATGGACTTTTACCCTGCACGTGTGCATTTGATTGGTAAAGATATTTTACGTTTTCATGCTATTTACTGGCCAGCATTCTTGATGAGTTTGGATATGCCGTTACCAAAGCACATTGGGGCTCATGGTTGGTGGACACGTAATGGTGAAAAAATGTCCAAGTCAAAAGGTAATGTTGTTGACCCTAGAGAGGTAGCAGATGCTTATGGTTTGGAGAATTTTCGTTACTTTATGCTTCGTGAAGTTCCTTTTGGTGGAGATGGTGACTTTTCACAAAGAGCGTTAATAGACAGAATAAACTCTGACCTTGGTAATGACCTTGGAAACTTGCTTAACCGTCTTATTGGTATGAGTGGTAAATATTTTGAAGGCAGAGTTGAGTCAGACTTGGTTAGTAAATATTATCAAGCAGAACTTGATGAGGTTGAAGCTTCTTTAGCAAAACTTGAACCATTTATGTTTGAATTGCAACTGCATAGATTTTTGGAAGAGTTATGGAGACCATTAACCGTGGCGAACAAAGCCATTGATATGTATCAACCGTGGACGATGATAAAAGAGGGTAAAACAGAAGAGACCATGGCACTCAATGGATTAATAGCGACCATTTTAGCAAAAGTATCGTTGATGCTTCATGCTGTTATGCCAAAGACTACAAGTACCATTTGTGAAGCTTTAGGTTTTGAAATTACTCCTGAAACATTTATAAAATATATTAGAAACAATGAAGTATTAGCTCCATTTACTATTGAGAAGAGAGACCCTCTTTTCCCTAGAATAGAAGAAGAGCTTTTAATAGATGCACGAGTAGAAGCGTTAAAAAAAGAGCAAGAAGAAGCAGAAGCTAAAAAAGCAGCTAGAAAAGAAAAAATAAAGACGTTACACCAACTGAAGGAATTGCACTTATTGGGATTGACCAGTTCTTTGAGACTTCTCTTAAAATTGGAGAGGTTATTGAAGCAGAGGAAGTTCCAAAAAGTAAAAAACTTCTTCTGCTTCAAGTAGACATTGGTGAAGATGAGCCAAGACAAGTGGTAGCAGGGATTAAAGAGTTCTATTCAGCAGAAGAGCTTTTAAATACACAAGTGTGTGTGGTCGCGAACTTAAAACCAGCCAAACTGATGGGTATGAAGTCTGAGGGTATGTTACTTGCAGCAAAAGATAAAGATGGATTATGTTTGATTCGTCCAGAGAAACCAAAAACAATTGGTACGCCAATAAGCTAAGGAGTGTTAATGACAATAGAAGATTTATTAAACCTGACAGCAGGTACACTTATAACCGAACCAACCGTTTCAGCCATAAACTCTGTAACGGTTTTCCCCTCAAAAGTAGAGGAGGGTGACCTTTTTATCTCTAACGATAAAGAGGAGATAGCCACAGCATTAGAAAATGGTGCGTATGGGATTATCTACGCTGATGCAGATATTAAAACAACTGATAATGAAGTTGCGTGGATACAAGTTAATGACATTCAGAAGGCTGCATTTAAACTGATTCGTTATGTTTTAATTTCTCGTGAAGCGAGTTTTTACCTCTTTACAGAGCATGAGTTGTCATTTATGAAGATGGTGGTGACTCAAAAATCAAATGTAGATATTTTACCAGATGATTGGCGAAAGATGTTTGAAAAGATTTTGAACTCTGATGCTAAGATGTTTATCGGTACAGATATTGAACTTATGAAGATGATAAAACCAGATGTTGCTATTTTAAACAAAGAGGCGAGTTGTGAGATTATTACTGATACGCTTTTTAAGACAACATTTAAAATAAATAACTATATCTATCAAGAAAAAGATATCACTCCTTTTCATGTGGACATTTTACAGCGTGTGATTGACTTCTGTGACCTACATCATTTCCCTTATGATTTGGACAGAGTAAAGTACACCAAACATTTTGTTCCTGTGTTTATAGATGGATTTTTAAATGTTATGGTACCAAGTAAGAGTGATAAAGTTGCGATTTTTACAGACAATTTAGGAGACATTTACAAAGCTCGTGAATATGTTCGTTATAACGGTGCATGGGTTAAGACGATTGTGCTTACGCCTCCAAAAACAAAGGTAGATGGGGTTGATAGACCAAGCTGGTATGTAAATGTGGATGAGGCTCGTGATATTTTGAAGAATGCGTATTATAATTATGCTTTTGTTTATGCTTTGGATAGAACGATGCTTCCTAAGATTAAGGAAGAGTATTCTCTATTTGAGTAATCGGAACAAACGAACAACCACAAGGAGTCCCATGACTATAGAAGAACTACAAAATACAATAAAAATAGAAGTCGGAGTTCTTCTATATTTTTCAGGTGAAAATTGTAATGTGTGTCATGCACTTAGACCGAAGTTTAAAGAGCTTTTTGATGGAGAGTTTTCACAGTTAAAACAGATTTACCTCGATGCTCATGAAAATCCAGAGATTTCTGCGCACTATCAAGTCTTTTCTGTTCCAACCATGATAGTATTTATGGATGGTCGTGAGTTTGTTCGTGAAGGACGAAGTGTAAGTCTACATCAGCTAAAAGAGAAACTGGCTCGTCCTTATGGGATGATGGTTGGGTAGGCTTTCAATTCAATTAAGTGTTCGGGACTAAATAATTAATAGTATGAGTACAGAAACCGTAACGCATGAAGGGAATGGAAATAGACTAATGAAACTACAACACCTTTAGAAAATGCAACGATTGTTTTTTATTTGAGAAATGAAGAGGTAAATTGTATGAGAATAAGAAGATTTTTATGAAGAAGTTATTGAGTTTGAAATAAGGAGAGAAATACCTTCTAAATGTTAAAAAGTAATTCTAATAAAAAACAATAATTTTAAGTCCTTTTAGCTATAATATTCAGTTAAATATATTCTATATTCTATAGAGTTTTAATATCATTATTTAAAGGTACTTTATGAGCGATTTGTTTGAAGAAAATCAAGACATCCAAGAGGTAAAAATAGAAGAGAGCATGAGGGCATCGTACCTTGATTATTCTATGTCTGTTATTGTGGGTCGTGCGTTACCCGATGCACGTGATGGTTTAAAACCTGTACACCGAAGAATACTTTTTGCGATGAATGAGTTGAATCTCTCTCATCGAGCTCCTTATAAAAAATCGGCAAGAATCGTCGGTGATGTTATTGGTAAGTATCACCCACATGGTGATAACTCTGTTTATGATGCTTTGGTTCGTATGGCTCAAGACTTCTCGCTTAGAGCTCCACTTATTGACGGTCAAGGAAACTTCGGTTCGGTTGATGGTGATAATGCTGCTGCGATGAGATATACCGAAGCACGTATGACCAAAATTTCTGAAGAGTTGCTTCGTGATATTGATAAAGATACTGTGGACTTTACGCCCAACTACGATGACTCTATGAGAGAGCCTGATGTTTTTCCTTCACGTGTTCCTAACTTACTTCTGAATGGTTCATCTGGTATTGCTGTTGGTATGGCGACGAACATTCCTCCTCACCGTATGGATGAGCTTATGGAGGCACTTTTACATATTATTGACAATCCTGATTGTGATGATTCTGAACTGCTCTCTATTGTAAAAGGTCCAGACTTTCCAACGGGTGGTATTATTTTTGGTAAAAAAGGTATTACCGATGCTTACACCACAGGGCGTGGGCGAATTAAAGTTCGTGCAACAACACACATAGAAGAGAACAAAAATAGAGAAGTTATTGTGGTTGATGAACTTCCTTACCAAGTGAACAAAGCTCGTCTTATTGAGAACATTGCACACTTGGTTAGAGACAAAGTCATTGAAGGTATTTCAGAGATTAGAGATGAGTCTGACCGTGAGGGTATGAGAATCGTTATCGAGCTTAAGCGTGATGCGATGAGTGACATTATCTTAAACAACTTGTTTAAGAGTACACAGATGCAGGTGACCTTTGGTATTATCATGTTGGCAATCACCAACAAAGAGCCAAAAGTATTTAAACTTCGTGAACTGCTAGACCTCTTTTTACGTCATAGAAAAACAGTTATTATACGTAGAACCATCTTTGAACTTGAAAAAGCAAAAGCAAGAGCTCATATTTTAGAGGGTCTTAAAATTGCAGTTGATAACATTGATGAAGTGATTAGAATCATTAGAGAGAGTGAGGACTCAGAAACTGCTAAAATTAACTTGATGCAGAAGTTCTCTCTCTCTGAGATTCAAGCGAGTGCTATTCTTGAAATGAAATTAAGACGTTTAACTGGTCTTGAGCGTGAGAAGATTGAAAATGAGTTGGCAGAGCTTTATAAACTTATTGATTACTTAGAGTCTATCTTGAAAAGTGAAGAGATTTTAAATGGAATCATTGCTGATGAGCTTAAAGAGATAGCCCAAAACTTTAAAGCAGAGCGTCGTACTGAAATTGTAGATGATTATGACGATATTGATATTGAAGACCTTATTCCAAATGAGCCAATGGTTGTGACCATTACGCACCGTGGGTACATTAAACGTGTTCCTGTAAAACAGTATGAAAAGCAAAAGCGTGGTGGTAAAGGTAAAATAGCTGTAACCACTCATGATGATGATTTTATAGAGCAGTTCTTTATCTCTTCTACCCATGATACCTTAATGTTTGTTACCGATATGGGTCAACTCTATTGGTTAAAAGTCTATCGAATACCTGAAGGTTCAAGAGTGGCTAAGGGTAAAGCTGTGGTCAATCTTATTAATCTTAAGCCTGATGAGAAGATTATGTCGATTATTCCAACAACTGATTTTCATGAGGACAAAGGTTTGGTCTTCTTTACTAAAAATGGTATTGTAAAACGTACCAATCTTAAAGAGTACTCAAACATTAGAACCAATGGGGTAAGAGCTATTAACCTTGATGAAAATGACAGTATTGTTACAGCTAAAATCGTGATGCCTGAGACCAAATGGTTGTTTTTAACCACTAAAAAAGGACAATGTATTCGATTTAAAGTTGAAGATGCTAGAGAAATTGGACGGGTTTCACGTGGTGTAGCAGCCATTAAGTTTAAAATAGAGAAAGACTTTGTTTGTGGTGCTACTACTATAGAAGATGAAGAATCAGAACTTCTTATGCTAAGTGAAAAAGGTATTGGTAAACGTACAACTGCTTCTGAATACCGTGAACAGAGTCGTGCAGGTAAAGGTGTTATAAGTATGAAGCTCTCTGCTAAAACAGGGGATGTGGTTGGTGTGGTTATGGTAGAAGAAGACAAAGATATGATGTGTCTGACAAGTATTGGTAAAATGATACGTGTAGACATGCAAACCATAAGAAAAGCAGGGCGTAATACTTCTGGTGTAAAAGTGGTTAATGTTGAGAAAAAAGATATTGTGGTAAGCATGGCAAAATGTCCTAAAGAAGAGGCAGAGGAGCCAGATGTTATTAATGAAGATGGGTTGGAACTAGGTTCTGAAAATAGTAGTGATGGTTCTACTGATGAAAATAAAGAGTAGATGATATCTTATATGATGTGGGCGAGAATGCCCACGCTACGAAACATCCCCTCTTTAAAATCTTAAATAAATCTATCAAAAAGCAAATCCTCACACCCATTTAGTTAAAATAACATGAAATAATAAAAGTTGAAAAATATAATTAGATTTAGAGTTATATTTTAACGTTAAAGGAACAGATGTGAAACAGTATAATGTTGCTGTCGTCGGTGCAAGTGGAGCTGTTGGTGAAGAGCTTTTTAGAGTTTTAGAAGAACAAAATTTTCCTATTGGAAATCTTTTACCATTAGCGAGTGTAAACTCTGCTGGTAACTATATAGAGTTTGCTGACAAACAGCATAGAATAGAAGAATTAACGGAAACAGTATTTGAGGGGCGTGATATAGACATTGCTTTCTTTTCTGCTGGTGGTAGTATTTCTGAAAAGTATGCTAGGTATGCTGTAGAAGCTGGAGCCGTGGTTATTGACAACACTTCACACTTTAGAATGATGGAGAGAGTACCCTTGGTAGTGCCAGAAGTGAACCCAGAAGATATTGAGCTTTGGGAAGATAGTGGAATTATTGCCAATCCTAACTGTTCTACCATTCAGATGGTTCAGCTTCTTAAACCTCTTCATGATTTATATGGAATTAAAAGAGTTGATGTGAGTACTTATCAAGCTGTTTCAGGTGCAGGTAAAGCAGGAATGGAAGAGCTTGTAATGCAGATGCAAGAGTTTTTTGCATTTAAATTGGGTGAGACAGAAGCAAAAGCATTTGCTCATCAGATTGCCTTAAATGTTATTCCTCATATTGATGTACCACAAGAGAATGGTTACACCAAAGAAGAGATGAAAATGGTCAATGAAACCAATAAGATTATGAATTCAGAGTTTGCTATTTCTGCTACTTGTGTTCGTGTTCCTGTTTTACGTTCTCACTCTGAGTCTATTACCATTACTTTTGAAGAGGGTGTTGATGTCTCTGTCGAGATGGCGAGAAAAGTATTGGGTGAGTTCGAAAATGTTACGGTTATAGATGACATTGAAAACAATGAATACCCAATGCCAATAACAGCAAGTGATACAGATGAGACTTATGTTGGAAGAATTAGAAAAGATATCTATGCTCCAAATATGTTACACATTTGGGGTGTTGCCGACCAAGTAAGAGTAGGGGCAGCCACCAATGCTGTACGTATTGCTCAAAAATGGATAAAACTAGAGGAGAATCTATAGATGATAGAATCAATATTCGAAGGTGCCATTTGGCGAAGTAGATTTATTGTCATCTTGGCTGTAATTTTTGGACTGCTTGGTGCCATTGTTCTTTTTGTAGTTGCCTCCATGGATATATGGAATGTTGCAGTTTATACTTTTGATACCATCATAACTCATGCACACCCTGATAAGTTTCATGAAGATATTGTTGCTGGTATTATTGGTGCAGTTGATTTATATCTGATTGCTGTTGTTATGTTTATTTTT
>LBBO01000001.1_pt128 | contig 14708 bp, 18 predicted proteins | sample 329191 | NCBI WGS metagenome assembly LBBO01 (sample SAMN03174413, study PRJNA266758) | hydrothermal vent metagenome | biome: marine hydrothermal vent; feature: marine hydrothermal vent chimney; material: microbial mat material; isolation source: microbial mat from marine hydrothermal vent...
GGTTCTGTTGATATGGTAGGCTCCTATACACATTATAATTTACCAAGAACTTTAGCCCCTATTGTGCCATCGTCACTTTCCCCTACGAGTTCGATTGATACAACACAAGACCTTTTTAGCACAGGGGTTCAATACTCTGTACCCCTCTTTACAGGTGGAGCATTGGAGCAACAGGTTCAGATAGATAAACTAAGCCAAAGAGTAGGCGAAAGTAAAAAACAACTAAGCCGTGAAGAGCTAATTTATAATATTCGTTCACTCTATCTTTCAGCTCTTTCCCTGCAAGAGGTCTCTACTTCACAAGAGGTATATGTGGTAGCCTTAACAAAGCTTCGTGATATGATTGCTTATGAGTTGGAACTTGGGAAAAAAGCAAAAATAGAACTGCTAAAAGCAGACAACGATTTACAAGGAGCCAAAGGTCAAGTGGCTGTTACGCTTAGTTCACTTCGTATGGTCAAGATGTCGTTGGAATCATTAACACATAGTGAAAATATTGGTTATCTTGAATCTTTAGAAGTAAGTGTTAATACACCCAACGCTTCAGTAAACACAGAAAACCTAGATGAGTTAGAACGCTTTAAACTGCAAGATTTAGAGATAGAAAAAGGTTCTAAAATGCTCTCTAAAGTTGAAGCATCACAAAAACCACAAGTAGGTTTAAATGCTTATGCAGGGTACAACTACGATGCTGACCAATTAGACCCTTTTGAAAACGAACAACTCTGGCAAGTTGCTGTCAATGTCAAGTGGAATCTTTTTGATTTTGGAGCTAACTCTGCCAAAGCACAACAAGCCAAAATAGCCAAACTTCAAGCCATAGTGGGTAAAGTTGCTATCACAGAAGGTTTTAAAAAGCTCTTTGCCAAAGCACAAGGCGAAATAGAAACAGGCTTTGCCAACCATCAAACCAATCAATCTCAATACCATCTTTTAGAAGAGAGTGAAAAGATTGAAGCAGCACGATACGAAGCAGGAGTAGCAACACTTAATGATTTGTTGTTAGCCAAATCTAAAACACAATTAGCCAAGTCAAAAATGATACAGAGCAAGTATGCTTATCAAAATGGGGTCTATTATTTGGACTATCTGTTAGAACGAGGAGAAAAATAAATGAAGAAAATATTACTAATAATTTTGGGACTGTTAATCATAGCATTCATAGGATTTAAAGCTAAAAACCTTTTAGATCTACGAAAAACAGAAATCACCGAAGAGCCACTACCAAAACAAGACAAAATGACTGTGAGCGTAGTCAAAGCAAAACAGGGAACATTAAAAGAGATGCAACCCTATTTAGCCCAAGTAGCCTCGGACAAGAGCATAAAACTCTCTACAAAAATGGCAGGATACATCCAAAAAATTCATGTAGAAGAGAGTCAAAAAGTACAAAAAGGTCAACTTCTAGCCACCATTGACGCTGAAGATTTACGCTCAAACATTGCTTTGCTAAAAACCACCCTAGCCCAACAATACAATGACCAAGCCCTAGCCAAACAAATCTACAACCGTAATCAAAAACTCTACAATGTAGGTGGACTAGCCAAAGAACAACTCGACACCTCACGCGTCATGATGCAAGGAAAAAGCACAGCAATCAGTAGTAGCAAACAAAAAATAAAACAGCTTGAACACCAAAAAACCTACCTACAAATCAAAGCCCCATTCTCTGGAGAAATAGATGCCATCATGCAATACGAAGGAGACCTAGCATCAGCAGGACGACCGATTTTAAGCATGAGCAATGGAACTAAAAAGCTTATTTTCTCGTATGTAGCAGGAAAAGGAGACATTCAAAAAGGTCAAAAAGTTTACATTGATGCTCAGGAAATCGGTAACATAAAACAGATACGAACCCTAGCCAAACAAGGTCTTGTCCAAGCCGAAGTAGCCTTAAGTAAAAGTTTAAACCTACCGTTAGGAAGTAGCCTAAACATTGCCATATTAATCCAAGAACAAAATGGATGCATCGTTCCAAGTGGCACAATTTTACATAAAAAAGAGGGAAATTTTGTGATGCAATACAGTGACGGTAAATTTGTGCCAATGGCTATTAAGAGTTTGATGAGTGAGGGGGAAGATGTGTTGGTTTCGCCTTGTCCTGCTTCTTTTATTGCTTTGGAGCATGAGGTTAAGTTAGCACAGTTGCCTATTTATGGAGAGGTTGAGATTCTAAAATAATCTGTAGGGTGCTGTTTCCAACGCACCACAAAACCAAATTTACAAAAAATAATACTCTTGCCGAAAGGCATAAGACACTCTTCTCTGTCACTTTTTTTTCTTTGTGTCAGAACAAAAGAAAGAAAAGTAACCAAAAAAAAGAAAATCTGAAGGGCTGTCGCAATAAATAACTCTAAAAAGTAAAAAAATATTAATTACTTAAACCATTTCTTATATGCAAAAAATACACCACCTGCTACAGCTAATGGAGCTGCTGCTGTTATTGCTAACCCTGCTGCCATCCCTCCACCAACAGTTCCACCAATTGCTGCTAATCCTGATGTAATTCCTGTAGCACCTAATCCTGCAACAGCTCCTGCTCCTGAAACAGTAGCTACTGAGCCTACTGCTCCTGCTGCTCCACCTGTTAATGTAACTTTTGTACAAGTATCTGTATCTTTACTCATTTTTTATCCTTAATTTAAATTAAAAATATTATACTAATTTAAATATTAAATATATATTAAAATTTATACTTATAACCAAAATTCACACACAGTTAACCCCAACCCACTATCCTACAATAAAATAATCTCGTAGGATAACAAATGCAAACCAAAGAGCCTATCACTAAAAAACTATCTCTAATAGAAAAAATCCTAAAAAAACCCCATCTTATTATCTCGTTTTTAGCCCTTTTTGTCTTTGCAGGAATTATGGGTTATGGGAAAATTCACCGTAACCTTTTTCCTAACTCTAACTACCCTGAAGTGGCAATTGTTATTGTGGAGGCTGGGGCTAGTGCTAAGAGTATGGCGACCAATATTGCTGTGCCTGTGGAGGAGGAGCTTTATACGCTTGACTCCATTCGTAGGGCGCACTCTAGTACCATTGATGAAGTGACGGTTATTCGGGCTGAGTTTGATTATGTCAAAGACATTGACACGGCTGTGAATGATGTGACCAATGCCATCTCTAAGATTCGTGCGAAGTTGCCAAAAGAGATTCGTGAACCTCAGATTATCAAGATTACCGAGACGACGGCTCCTGTTTTGGTGGTTTCTATGTCAGCAAAGGGGAGTCCAAAAGGCGAAGGTTTGAGCCTAGAAGACATTCGTGATTTGGCAAGTACGGAGATAAAACATAAGCTTATCAAGAGTGAAGGTGTGGCAAATGTGGACATCTTTGGTGGCTATGAAAAAGAGTTGCAAATCATCGTGGACAAAGACAAACTTGACCGTTATCAGCTTTCGTTGTCTCAGGTAGTAGCAACACTTCAAAAGAACAACAAAGAGTACGCCATTGGCACGGTTAGCAACCAAGAACACTCCTATTTGCTCAAAGCAGGAGGGCAAAAAGAGCAGGTTTCAGATATTAAAGCGATGCCCATTACCGTCGATATTAAGCTCTCTGATGTAGCAGAGGTCTATTTTGGGCATTATGAGAACCGTTCTGGCTATTATGGTAATGGTAAGAAAGCGATTGCACTTTCCATTCAAAGAACCCAAAGTTCAGATGTAATTCAGACCATTACCTCGGTAACAAGCATGATAAATGAGTTCAAAACCAAGTACCCCAATATTGAATTTAGCATCTCCGACACCCAAGAAGAGACCATTACCCAAAGTACCGAAAATATGTTTGAGTCGTTGCGTGACGCAATTATTATGTCCACTATTGTGGTCTTTTTGTTCTTGGCAAGTTTCCGTCAAATCATTGTAATTATGCTGACCATTCCCATCGTCTACGCTTCAACCATCGCGTTAATGTGGCTTGTGGGAATTGACTTCAATGTCATCACGCTCACAGCCATTATCTTAGCCCTTGGACTGCTTTTGGACGACACGGTTGTGGTCATGGAAAACATCGAAAGGCACTACCGTGAACTGGGAAAAGACATTCACTCTGCCGTTTTTGACGGAACCAAAGAGATAATGTTCGCCGACCTTAGTGGAACCGTAACCACCATGATAGCCCTTGCTCCAATGCTCTTTGTGGGTGGTTATCCTCAAACCTCCTTTGGTGGGGACGCTTCTTTTGGCATTGGTCGCTTCGTACATCATTTCGGTTACGGCTGTTCCTCTTGTTAATTCTGCGTTCAGAAGATGCTTCACTCGGTAATAAGTCGTATCAATGATGTGATTCAATCTTTCTTTTCCTCCATCGTAATAGCAGGAACAGGCTTTAAATCGGTGGCGATACTCTACGGCGTGGTGTTGATTGGTCTCTTTGTCATTTCGGTTAAAATTGTCATGCCAGTGGTCGGTCAAGAACTCATGCCACCAATGGACACAGGTGCAGTCAATATCAAAATAACCACCGAATCTAACCTACCCATTGGCAAAAGTGAAGCCATTATGGAGAAGGTCAATGTCATTGTGCAAAAGCAAGGAAAACTGTTAAGACTCTCAGGCTCTATCGGAAGTGAAGCAGGAGTATTGAGTATCGGAAGTGGTTCAGGAATTGACCATTTATCCATCGTAGCAACCTATGTCAACCGTCATGAACGCCAAGAGGATATTTGGCAAATTGCCAAGGTATTGCGTTTGGAGATTAGTAAAATACCCAACATAAAACAGCTAGAGATTACCCCTTATGGAGCAACAGCCTTGGCAAGTATTCGAGCCTCGGTCAATACGCTTTTGAGTTCTCCTAACTATGAACTTTTACAAGAGGTAGGAGTCGAGGTTGAAAAGGCAATGAACAATACCCAAGGGATTATATCGGTCGCTAAAACATGGGATAGTGACAAAACAGTCTATAACCTAGAGATAGACGAACAACTAGCGATGGAGTATGCTCTAAGACGCTCTGATGTCACAGCACAAATACAGATGATGCTTCGAGGTGTCCCCGTTGCCACTTTCCCCAAAGCCAACAGCATGGACTACACTGTTAGGGTCTGGTTACCTGATAGATGCTATTTGAGTACACTTATTGTGACTCCCAAAGGTAAAATACCTCTCAAGCCTCATTAAGCTCTAGTAAAGAGCCAAGCACCATTACAAGAGATGGACTAAATTATACGCTTGAAGTCTATGGAAACAGAGAGAAAGGAGCTATCTCTCACATTATGGACAATCTTGAAAAGAGATGGAGAAAGTAAGCATTGACCCAAGAGTAGAAGTCGAACAGATAGGAGATATCAAACAGTTTAAATCCTCAGCAGAACGAATGGTAGGGGCGATTATTGTAGCTGTGGTACTAATACTTTTTACACTTATTGCGATGTTTAACTCCATTAAAATATCACTCATGGTTCTCTTCTCAATCCCTCTAACCATCATAGGAGCATCATGGACAATGTTAGCCGTTGGGTACCATATCTCCATGCCTGCGATGATGGGATTTATGTTGCTCTCTGGAATTATTGTCAACAATGCCATTCTTACTCATTCACTTTGCACTTGAACAGATGAAAAGCAGGGATGAATAAAACAGAAGCGATGTTGGAGTCGATAAAGATACGAATCCGACCTGTGTTGATGACGGCATTTGCTGTATCTGTGGGGATGTTACCTGTCGCACAAGGAAGTGCTATAGGGCTTGAAAGACTTGCACCTCTTGGGGCTGTGGCGATTGGTGGATTGATTGTGGGGACTTTTATGACGCTGGTTTTTATTCCTTTGGTTTTTGTTTGGGTTGTGGGGGAGGATGGGGTTAGGGAGGAGTAAATCTCTCTTTTAGCCCACTAACTCTTGTGTAAATCCATAATCAAAATCAAAAAGTGAAGCTTGTTTTAAGATTTTTTTAGGCTGAGTCAAAATACCATCATTCTCTAAAATCTGAACTTTAACCTCTTTAGCTATCTCTTCAACCATAGATACAACTATAGAATTTCCAATACGATTATAGAGTTTTGATTTAGAGCCAATATGTTTAAACTCATCTGTAAACCCCATTAATCTATAACACTCTTTTAGCGTCAATTTTCGTACTTTTCCATTATGATAAATAAAATATCGTCCTCCTGACTCTTGTGATGATAAAGTAGGATGTGTGCCTTCAGATGAATAGATACGATTAGGTTGTTTGTGTACGCGTGAAAGATGTAAGGTATCTGGTCGTGTGCCTTTGGTTCGTATTTTTTTATTTCTATATCCAACAAAAATAAGCCCTGATGCTTGTCTTTTTGGGTTTTCAATAAGGGTATATTCATTCTCATCTAAATACTCAAAAGATTCATTTTCTTCTTCTAAAATATCTTTTATAGAGGTCATATCTCTTTTTTCTAATTTAGAAAAATCAAACTTTATACCATTTAAGGCAGCTACTATAATGGTTCGTTCTCTATTTTGAGGAACACCAAAATCTTTTGCATTTAAAACTTGCCAATTGGTTGTATAACCTAGCTCGTGAAGGGCTGTTAACACAACTTTGAGCGTATTGCCTTTGTCATGACTTTTAAAGTGTTTTACATTCTCTAAAATAACAGCCTTGGGTTGCTTCTCTTTGAGTATGCGTTCAATATCAAAAAAAAGCGTTCCTCGTGTATCATTAAATCCTTTTTTCTCTCCTGCAATACTAAAAGGCTGACAAGGAAATCCTGCTAAAAGCACATCATGATTGGGTATCTCTTTCTCATCTACTTTGGTTATATCGCTAAAGAGTTCATCATTATAATTGAGTTTATACATCTCTTGTGCATGTTCATCTATTTCTGAGCTAAAAACACAACTTCCACCATTTCTCTCAAATCCTGTTCTAAATCCACCAATACCTGCAAATAGGTCTATAAATTTAAAGCTCATGATTTAACTCCTTGGTTAAGTCATTCCATTTTTCTTTATGAATGGCTTTTAGTTCGTTATCGTTAGAGATTAAAGCTGAATAGAGAGTATAAAACGCTTCTAAATTATCAATCAATCGCATATAATACTTGAGTGTTTCAATCACACCATTCACAATAATTTGACAACCATGCTCATTTTTTATCTCTTCAATAAGTAGATTAATTGTCTTCTCATCTTCCTTATCTATCCCAATATAAGATAAAATATAATACCGTTTAGGATTATATTTAATAATTTTTTCTTTGGCTATTCGTAAAATATTAGCATCAATAGGTTTATCAAGTTTTATCTCAATGGCTTCAAAAAGTTTATTCTCTTTAAATACCTCTATATCTCCTGCACTTCTTGAAGTTCTATCACTTGCTGTATGACTACCTAGCTCTTTTAGTGAACAGTTCTTATATCTTGAAACTTCATCAATAATAATTTTATAAATAGAGTAAAATGCAAGAACAGGAAGTTTTGAGCCACCAAAAGTTTTATATTTAAATTTGAATTGTATATCTAAAATATTTATCATCTTTGAAATGCTTAATTTTTCAGGGTTTTTTAATGGCTCTATAGTAATTTGATTCTTTTTTTGTAACTCTATTATTTGTATAAAAAGTTCAACTAAAATATATTTGGGATTGATTTTATCAACTTCAATGCTATGAACCAATTCTAAAAAAGACTTTTTAACAGCTTTATTACTTATCTTCCCTTCATAATTCAAATCATAAGGATAAGGCTGTTCAAGTGAACGCGTCAACCACCCACTCTCTGCCATTGATGGTAAGCCAAGTTTTTTGAGTGTAGGTGTAATATATTTCGTATCAATACTTCGACCTGAAAACCCATTTTTTATCTGTGTTTGATGGTTTCGTATATCTTGTTTTGAATGAACTATTTTATAAATACTAAGCGTAACAAAAACAGTAAAAACACCTTTTTGATTGAAGGATTTTTGAGCGATGGTAGTAATATTTTCAAGAGTTTGACTATTTAATTTTTCTACATAAAAGTTTTTCGTTGTTGTTGCTTCTGTATGTATTTGTGTTAATAGTTTGTCATAGTTCATTTTTTATCCTTTACTTATTTTATCCAGTTAAGAGGAACAAGTTTTCTGTCATCATTCCAAACCTCAATAAGGGCAGCTTGAAAATTTTCATTATCAAAATTTGCATGGTCTGTAATAATAATCTGTAAATCTGGAGCAAGTGCCTTTGTAACTTCAAAAATAAATTCAAACATTTTTTCATCAGCTTCTTCATCATCACTTTTTAAATTATCAAAATCTTTTGTACCACTAGGATAGTGTACTTGTGTTGGTTGGTCAAAAATAATAAAATTAGGAACAGGTCGTTTTGTTTCTATAAAGTATTGATGTAATGCAAGATGAATAAATAGATGACAAGCTAACCAATTTTCTCCACTTCCCATATCATATAAAGCTTCTGATTTCCCATCTATTGAGTCTGCAAAAACCGTTAATTTATTGATACCAAATCTTAAATTATAATTTGTATATTCCCACTCTAATTTATCACTCCAAGAACTCATTAAAATATTAATCCTATTTAATATAGCATTAAGTTTATTCTCTTTTTCTTCTTGGCTAATTTGAGATTCTAACTCTTCTATCTCGTTAGTCAATAATTCTATATCTATATTTAAAGTAGAATCCTGTTTTGTTGTATTTAAGCTATCTAAAAACAGGCTGATTTTACCAAATAAGTAATATTGCTTTAAACTAATATCTTTTAACCTTTGAAGCTCTTCATCTTGTCTATAGATATTTTCTATACTAACTCTTTTACTTTTAATTTCAGTTTCAATATCATTTTTCTTCTTTTCAAGTTCAACCAATAACTTATTAACTTTGGGTTTCTCTTTTTCTGTAAGAGATAAACTATTATCTAGTTCCATTAAAAATTGATTAATTAATTCTATTGTTGGAGTAATATTACTTACTTCTTCTCCTATTATTGAATTCCAATATAGATGTTGAGATGGCTTCTTATATAAACCTATAGATAATAATCTATCATATTGATTATCAACTTCTGATACAAAATCATCACTATCTTTAGAAAAATCTATAACAGCTTTAATTTCATTTTGAACTAATGTAATTTCTTTCTTTAAATTGATTCTTTCTTCAATTAATTTTTTTAAAAGTTGATTCTCTGATGAACTATTCTGAGTTGGCTTTTTAGAATTTAGAATCCTTTCTAACTCTAAAATTGCTTCCTTGTCATCTTCATAATTAAAGCTTTGTTCAATTAAATCTACATTTTTTGCTTCTTCTATTATTGATTCTAGTTGTCGAAGACTTTGAGAATAAATAGATTCTTCAAATTTTTTATCTCTTAAAAGTTTATTTAATTTTCGTTTTTTAAGTCTAATTTTTTCTTGAATTTCTAATTCGTCTTCTTTAATTGCACCAAGTATATAAGGCAATGTATCTTTAATTGTTTGAGGAATAAAAGGTTCATCTTGTTTAAAAAATAAATTTTTAGGTTGTGCAATAATATATTGAGGTTGGAAACAATAATATTTACTATGCTTAAATGTTGCTTCTACTGAGTCTCTAGTATTATTATCTGCTATATGTAAATTATCACTCATCTTTAACATATTAGAAAAAAAGTGGTTTAATGCAAAGGTATTACTATTTTCTTTCAATTCATTGAAATTAGGAATACCCATGACATCATTATTTAAAAAGAAAATCTCTTGTGTACTTTTCTTACCTATCAATATAGGATTTTTTCTTGCTATAAAAACTTGATTATTTTTAAGTTGTATGGTTATTGCAAACCAAGTAACACTTGCTCTAATCTCTGTACCTTTTACATTAAAATCACTTCGACCTAAACAATAATCAATAATCTCAATTAGTGCTGTTTTTCCTGTTCTTGATTTCCCACTTATAATATTTACTTTACCTACTTCAAACTCTAAAATTCTTGGTTCAAAAACCGAATCTTTATAAAGCATGATGTTTTTTATTTGCATACTAATTTTCCTTTTAAGGTCTTATTCCCATAAGAGAATAAATTGTCTTGATATTTCCTGTTCTTCCAAACCATTTACCTAGCATTTCTGCTTTTTTATAAATATCTTCTATCTCGTCATCTTTATATATAATTTTTGTTTTTCGATAAGGAATCAACTCTAATTCTGCTTGATTGTTAATATTGATAGCTTCATAATAAATAAGAAATTGTATTGCTTCTCTTGTATAAGGTGCAAGATTTTTTTATTCTTGTACCGATAAAAATTTTAACAACAGCATTCTCTTCAAGCCATTGATAAAACTTTGTGGTCACAGTTTTTGGAAATCTATCTCTAGTGTCTTTATGTAATAAAAGAGGCAAAAATAAAAAAGTTAGAGCAAAAGGTAAGCCTTGATTTGTCTCTTTTTGATATGCTTTGATAGCCACTCTTAAAACTTCTCCACAAAAAGCAGGATTTAAAAGATTAGCAACAACTACTGGTCTATCTTTCCATTCAGGTATCATTTCTTAACCTTTAATAAGTCTTCAAAATTAGGATGCCATCCAATTTTTAATTTATCAGATAACATATGACAACTTCCAATAATTAAATAACTCTCTTCAAATTGTTTTCTAATAAAAACTCTTGGGTTTGTGTTAATATAAAAATTTTTATAAAATTTATTACCATTAACTATCTTTTTATCCTCAGACTCATTTTCACTTTCATCTAATAATAAATCAAATTTCCTATACCAATTATCAATCAATTTTTTATCATAATCAATTTCTTCTTGTGGATTTAATAAGTTTTCTCTTAACCACTTAGACCTTTGATTAAATGCTCTATAATAATCACTAATAGCTGTTTTTTCAATTCTTGATGAAATATTTATTAGTTGAAGTTGTTTAGTAAAATTAAAAGATTTTACTTGACTTAATTCTTCATCTGTTAATGATATTTTATCAGGAAAGTCCATTGGTAGATTATTTTTTTAAAGGTCTCTAATATGGAATAAATTTGTTCTGATAATTCATTAAAACTAATAAACTCTTTTTTCCCTTGTAAATGTAAAATAGATTTTTTTAAGAACCATCCTGTAATTCTGTCAAGTAAAGCGTTGATTTTAGATGGTTCAGCTGATAATCGTAATTCATTTTCTATTTGTTTTTCTATGTCTTTAAAATCTAAAGATGAATCTACTACATATATTTTTTGAATAAGCTTTTTTTGTTGAGATGGAGATAAATTTTTAAATGCTCTATAGCCCATTTTATTAGTGTTATTTTTTTCTATTTCTTCTGCTATAGTATTTAATTTCTTTAAAATATCATCAATTTGATTAATTTGATTATTCTTATTTTTAATATCAAAAATAACTGAATTATTAGATATTCTTTCTGTAGTAATCAATGTAAAAATTGTATTATCCATATCGACACTACTATCTAAAATTTGTTCACACCAAACTCTTATAGTCTTCCAAAAATCAGGACTTCTATCTGTAAGGTTGGTGTCTCTTTTCTTATGATACTTTGCTTGATATAATTTTATTTCATCTTCTGTTTGTAACTCTATATCATCAAGAGCTTCAATTAAAACTTTTGCATTATTTTCTTGCTTAGAAGTTAATAATAGAAGTAATCCATATTGTATTTGATATAAATAACCTAAAGATGGCTCTTTTGCTGAGAAAATAGGATTTGGCATTTAACTCCTTTAGAAAGTAACTCCTAGAAATTTATTTAATTGAATTTTAACATAATTCATATTTAGAAGTAGGAAAAATGTATAAAATAACCACCCAATCAAACCTACCCATAGAAAAAAGTGAAGCCATCATGGAACAGGTCAATGCCATTGTGCAGAGTCAAGGTGAAATTTTGCGACTTTCAGGAAGTATCGGAAGTGAAGCAGGAGTGTTGAGCATGGGAAGTGGTTCAGGCATAGACCATCTCTCTATTGTTGCGACCTATGTAAACCGACATGAACGAGAAGAGACCATTTGGCAGATTGCCACCTCTTTGCGTTCTGAAATCGCTAAAATTCCCAATATCAAACAACTTCTATCGAAAAAATTCTATCAAATAAAATTTTTTATAGGGGGTAGTCACTTAGCTCCTCCCATCTAAAATATCCCAATCATACCCATAAGTTACATCAAATTCTGTAATAAGATGAGTATATACTGCTTGTTCCAACAATCTTTTAAATATAAGCCCTCTATTTTTAGAAGTTCTACGCTTAAACCTAAAAATATATTCTTCCAAAATAGGTAATTATAGCATAAGAGGAGCTAAGTGACTACCCCCTTTTTTTTATAATGAATTGGATATATACAAATCTTGCACATGGATATTTATTAAATCAAGATATACAAAAAGCGAAAGAAATTTATTTTAGATATAAAGGTCAAGAAGTCGGAGATAAATTATGGGAAGAAATAATATCTGATGACTTTTATAAATTAAAAAAGCATGATATAACAAGTTCTTATTTTAAAGAAATAGAAAATAAGCTTTTTGAGAAATAAAGGGGTCAAAATAAAGGGTCAACGCCCTTTTATAAATAAAACTTAAATATAGCTTTATTCCCTTAAAAACTAAATTTAATACATCTTACCTTAACAATATATATGGCATAATAAATCTATCTTGACATACCAAATCACATAACTGTGAGGTATGAGAAGTCCAACTTCTACAAGTGGCGTTTCGCTCTGCCGTATGAGCGACCATTTTTTAAAACCATTCTATCCCTATCGGTGCATTTTCTTCATACTCTTTTAACTGTTTTTCATATCTTCTAATTTCAGTACGGTATATAAGATAAGATGAAATCAAAAATCTATCTGAACTGTTACTCTCTTTTCGTATGATGATTAAAAAATCTTTTTCACTGTGCCAAAGTAACAAGTTTACTTTGTTTCCTCTTTTTTGATAAAAGTGCTTTATTTTTTCATCACTTTGCCAAGCATCAATAATAATTTTTATCCAATGAACTCTTTTAGCTCTTGCAACATCATATTTACGATTTTTCTCTTTAGCATCTAAACAAGGATTATTTTTAGCTCTAGGATTATATTCATCTTTGGTAATAATATGCCAAAATCGTTCAGGTTTAGCTGTGTTTCCAAATGGACAAGGACAACAATTATCTTTTTTGACATTGATAAAATAGCTTTGAGAACCTTTTGTTAAGTAGGTCTCATTATCAATGAAATCTTTTTTAAAAATGCTAAAAAGTTCTTCAATCCCTCTAATATTTAGGGTTGATATGGATGTTGAAGTTAAAATTATCATCTCTATCCTAAGTACCATCTAAAGATATTAAATTTATCTACCCACGGAGCAGTAGAGACCAAAGGATAGCCCAATTTCTCTTCAATATAATCAATAATAAAAAGTTTAATCTTACTCTCTTTTCTATCAAGGTCTGTTCTATTTTTATAGCCAATAGCCCCTATAAAAACATCACAAAGTTGCAAGATTTGAGACTCTTGTGATTGGATAATATAGATGTCACATTTTTTTGCTTCTTTTCCTAAAGTGCTTTCTAACTCTTTGATTCGTTTACCACCATTAATATCTTTATAGTCAAGGTAGATTTTGTATTCATCAAGGGGATTTATAAAATTTCTCATAGTGTAAAAGTAAACAATATAGTAAAATTTATCATGAGAATTTCCATATATTTTATGAACATTATCTTTTTTATTAGGAATAAAAGTTGCTTTAAATTTCATCTCATTATCAAAAAAATAGTCTATCAACTCTTTATAAAAAATTTTTTTTGAATTAAGAAGTTTTGTCCATTTTAACTCATTAACATAGTTGTGTTTATATTTGATAGATTTAATATCTCGATTTATCTGTTCAACTTCATTTTCTTTAACTAAAATCGCTCCATTGACCATTAAATTCGATTTTGTATTTAATAAGTGATTACTCTCATCACAGAATATTTTGTATTTCATCTATAGAACTTTCCATTCGATATTTGGTGTTATTTTAGCTGAATCGGTGTTAATGGTTGGTAAGTTTATTTTTTATCACTTGACTTTTTGGATAGAATAATAACCTAGAAATCAATGAACAACAAGCGATGGAATATGGCATAAAACGCTCCGATGTCACAGCTCAAATTCAGATGATGCTTCGAGGTGTTCCTGTTGCCACTTTCCCAAAAGCCAACAGTATGGACTACACGGTTAGGGTCTGGTTACCTCAAAAACAGATAGATGATTTTAAAACTATTTTGAGTACCCTTATTGTAACTCCTAAAGGTAAAATACCTCTCAACAAAATAGCCTCACTAAGTTCCACCAAAGAGCCAAGCACCATTACAAGAGATGGGCTAAACTACACCCTTGAGGTCTATGGAAACAGAGAAAAAGGGGCTATCTCTCATATTATGGACAATCTTGAAAAAGAGATGGAAAAAATAACCATTGACCCAAGTATAGAGGTAGAACAGATAGGAGACATCAAACAATTTAAGTCTTCAGCAGAACGAATGATAGGAGCGATTATTGTAGCTGTGGTGTTGATACTTTTTACACTTATTGCGATGTTTAACTCCATTAAAATCTCACTTATGGTTCTCTTCTCAATCCCTCTAACCATCATAGGAGCATCATGGACAATGTTAGCCGTGGGCTACCATATCTCCATGCCTGCGATGATGGGCTTTATGTTGCTCTCTGGAATTATTGTCAACAATGCCATTCTACTCATACACTTTGCACTCGAACAAATGAAAGCTGGGATGAAT
>LBBO01000001.1_pt50 | contig 14393 bp, 12 predicted proteins | sample 329191 | NCBI WGS metagenome assembly LBBO01 (sample SAMN03174413, study PRJNA266758) | hydrothermal vent metagenome | biome: marine hydrothermal vent; feature: marine hydrothermal vent chimney; material: microbial mat material; isolation source: microbial mat from marine hydrothermal vent chimney...
GCATAGAGGATCTGGCACAAACAAGCAAGTCTTTACTCTTCTCTATAGCCACAACATTTAAACTTATAAGTTTTGATAAAAAGAATGAAGCCTTGTTTAAATTTTTAATGCAAGAGTTATATAAAAACAGTACAATATGATGGAAATCCTCTCTTTTTAGCTCATGAGTTTTTTGCCCCACGTTAGAGCTTAATTTAAGGGCTTTATTGTTTATATATTTTTATATCAAAGGTTAACAATGGAAAAGAAAGATTTATTTGAACACAAGTCCAAACATTGGGATGCTAAGAGTAAACGCGTAAAAGGTGCACAGGCTATAGCCAATAGGATACTGAATAGCATCAACCTCTCAAAAGAGATGCACATTATGGATTTTGGTGCAGGCACGGGTTTACTTTCATACTGTTTGTCGCATAAAGTTGCAGAGGTAACAGCTGTAGACAACTCTCCTTCGATGCTTGAAGTGTTTCAAGAAAAATTAGAACAATTCTCTTGTCCAACTAATGTACTTATGTTGGATTTGGCTCATGATGAGTTACCTGATGTACAATATGATGGTATTGTCTCCTCTATGACCATACATCATATAGAAGATTTAAAAGATATCTTCTCTAAAATGTATGCCCTACTTTTAGAAGATGGCTTCATAGCTTTAGCAGATTTAGATAAAGAAGATGGTTCATTTCATAGTAACAATGAAGGAGTATTTCATTTTGGATTTGAAAGGGATTATTTGGGGTCTATTGCTAAAGATATAGGGTTTAAAGATATTGTTTTTTGTACAGCCAATACGATTGATAAACCTCAAGCAAGTTATGGAGTTTTTTTAATGACAGCTAAAAAGTAAAATTTTTTTAGTTGCTTGGAAGTTTATGGTGTTAGATGGAGATATTTTTAAAAATTTAAAATATTACTTAAAAGTGAAATCAGGTAACTTCATGTTCAAACACAGAGTTTAACTCTGTAAACACTAAATGTGTTTGGATTAATCTACCTACTTCTTCTTGGCCTATTAAACCAAATGAGAATGAACTCTCTAATACCTCTTCTCTATTATAAACCTCATTTAGTATTGTTGCATACTCATCTTTTAAGTAAGGCATAGTCGTTCTTAAATCTTTTAATATATCATCGCGATAGCCTGTAAAACCATCTTTTTTATAATCGCCTTTGAGATCATCTTTATCTACATCATACACTGCTTCTAACATTTTTCTAAAGATAAAATCTTCAAAATTCTTTGCCAATATTTCAGTCTCATTCATATCGTTCCAAATACAAACTACGGCCGACTCACCTTTGGTTTTTATGTTTTTATAAAAGGCATAGGTAGCACCCTCTTCTGTTTTTGCAAAAGGAATAAACTGATGATTCTCTAAGTCCCAAAACTCATCAAATTTAAAATTTAGTATATCATTAGCAGTAAGCATTTCAAAATCAAAACCACCTGTATGTAACAAGATGGGTGGATGCTCTTTTATAAGAGGGTAAATGGTTTTTGACCAGTTTTCATCAGCAGCAAATGCTGTTGTTCGACCACCCATCCAATCTAACATCCTATCATTCCATAGCTTTGTAAAAAGTTCCGAAAACTTATACTTATATTTTGATTCGAGTTCTACTAACTTCATTATTTAACCTTGTTCTATTTAGTGTATCAATGTTATGATATAAATGTGATAAGCACTATACTAAGTAGAACTTAAATTTTAGATAGAAATACTCATCTATAGATTTTTCTAAAAAATAGTATATACTACGAAATGAATAAATACACACTAATTATAATCGGTGCTGGTGCAGCAGGAATGATGGCTGCAATAACAGCTGCACAAAATGGTCAAAAAGTGCTCCTCTTAGAAAAACTATCCAAAATCGGTGTCAAGTTAAAAGCTACAGGTGGTGGACGCTGTAATTTAACCAATACTCTCTCTAATGATGAGTTTATGTCTCGTTTTGGTCGTGAGGGTCGTTTTATGACCCCTGCGTTAGAAGCTTTAAATCATAAAGAGTTACAAACATTTTTTAAAACCATTGGTGTTGAGACTCATGCACCCGATGGTTTTCGTATTTTTCCTGTGGGACACAATGCTGGCTCTATTATAGAAGCTCTAGAGCATGAGATGGAACAGCTTGGTGTCACTGTACTTTGTAATCAAAAAGTTATCTCTCTTGAACATAATAATCTTCATATTACAGGTGTCACAACGCAAAGTGAAACTTTCATAGCTGACAATGTCATTATTGCTTCTGGAGGCATGGGCTACCCTCTTTTAGGTGCTGAGGGAGATGGCTACCCTTTGGCAGAATCTGTAGGACACAAAGTAACAGAACTCCACCCTGCCATGATGCCACTTAAAACCAAAGAGCATTGGGGTGCAAACTGTCGTGCCGATACCATAGCAAAGGTTGAACTGCGTGTTAATATTAAAAAATATAAAAAACTTCATGCCATAGGTGACCTAATATTTACTAAAAATGGAATCAGAGGACCGGTTGTTTTGGACTTTTCACGAGAGATTACACCACTGCTCTCTAAGTTTGATGAAGTACCCATGTTAATGAACTTAACCAAAGGAATGAATGAAGAGCAAATTCGTACACACTTTAAAAATGAGTTGAGTAAGACACCTATCCATACCACACGCTCCCTTGTGGAGACACTGCTTCCAACATCTGTTACTATAGAGCTTTGTAACCTTGCTGATGCCTCTCCTGAACTTACCTTGGGCAAACTTTCAGGTCCAACACGAGACAAACTCATAAAACTGCTTGCATGGACACCATTAACAGTTAATGGACACGACGGCTTTAAAATGGCAATGATTACTCGTGGAGGAGTTTCCCTAAAAGAGATAGAACCCAACAGCATGAAAAGCAAAAAGATAGAAGGTCTTTATTTCTGTGGCGAAGTCATGAACCTAGACGGTCCTTGTGGTGGTTATAACCTACAATGGTCATTTGCCAGTGGTTGTTTGGCTGGAAAGTTGTTGTAGTTCTACCCTCTTTTTTAGTAGCTTGGGTTGGATTTTTTTAAATGGTATATTACTTAAAAGTGAAATTAAATATAGAATTTCATCATTACATTCCGTTTATTTCTATGCTCTAATAGTTATTAACTAATATAATAAAATATATTTTATTAGTTTTAGCATAAGAGTTTAATACCAAATAAATACTTTATATATTTTTAAGTATCTACTTATCTTTTAATACTTATAATATATCAATTAATATTAAAGTAGGTAGGTATCAAGATGAATCCTAAAAATAACAGTAAACTTATGGAGATAGCAATAGCTTATGGATGTAAAACAGCAAAAGATTTTGCTATATTTATACATAAGTATAATCCAAGTATAAAGAGAACATCTACAGGAAAGATAATCCTTCAAGGTTCCTTTTTCTCTCAGGCTAACTTATAGTCTTTAAAACTCCGAATTCAATACAGCTTCCATCCCCTCTCTGTTTAGCAGTTGAATAAGATTTGTTGAACCTTCTTCTCCTGTTGTTGTACCCATGGTTACAATAAAGCGTTTATCTATCTCTACACGCTCTTCTTCTATTATTTTTTTAACAAACTCATAAAGTAATTTACTAGGGTTCTTAACCTCTCCCATGACAAAGAGTGGATGAACACCCCATACCAAACTGAGTTGTCTATGGGTTTTAAGTGTATGTGATACAGCATAAATGCTCTGTTTTGGTCGATACTTAGAGAGTGTTTGAGCCGACATACCTGAAGTGGTAAAAGCAACCAATGCTTCTTTGTCTAAATTTTTAGCCAACTCTACTGCTGCTTTAGAGACAGCATCTGATTTATCAATGGTCTTAAATGTTTTAAAATAGGGATAATCATATTCTACATCTTTAATAGTATCGTGAAGTACATCAACAGCTTGTAAAGGAAACTTTCCAATGGTGGTCTCATCACTCAGCATCACAGCATCAGTTCCATCATACACAGCGTTAGCAATGTCACTTACCTCTGCTCGGGTTGGGAAAGGGTTGTCTTTCATGGAACTTAGCATCTGTGTTGCTATAATAGAAGGTTTATTCATCTCATTGGCAAGTGCAATAATACGTTTTTGTATCCGTGGTAGTTTTGTCACTCCAAACTCTGCACCCAAATCGCCTCGTGCCACCATTACCCCATTTGAAACCGATAATATATCTTTCAAATTGTTAATCGCTTCACCTGTCTCTATTTTAGAAACTACAAACGGGAAAAAATTATGCTCTTTCATAATGGCATGTGCTTTTAAAATATCCTCTTTGTTTTGAACAAAAGAGAGTGCTACCATATCTATGTCATGTGTTGCACCAAAAGCCAAATCTTTTTCATCTTTATGGGTAATGGCTGAGATACTTAATTTGGTCTTAGGAAAGTTTACCCCTTTTCGTGAAATCAACTCTCCATCATTTAAAAGTTTCAGCTCTAAGTGGTTCTCATCTTTATCGACCACTACGGTTTGGAGGGTTCCATCTGCAAAAAAGACCTCTTCACCTATATTAACCATATCAATGATTAAAGGATAAGAGAGAGATAAGGTATATTTATCAACATCATTCTTCTCTTTTGCCAGTTTTAGGCTCTCTCCCTTTTTAAGTTTCAATACACCTTCTATCTCTCCTATACGTACTTTAGGACCAGAGATGTCTTGTAGTATTGCTACCTCTTTATTTAACTCTTTAGAGACTTGTCGTATACGTTTTATATTATTTCCATGAGTTTCATAATCACCGTGAGAGAAGTTTAATCTAAAAACATTTACCCCTTTACTGATGAGTGTTTTTATCATATCCAAAGAGGAGGTTGCCGGGCCAAGGGTTATAACTATTTTTGTTTTTCTCATCTATATATTCCTTTAATTTTAAAGAGCAATTATCACCAACTTATTGTTAATTTTTGCTTCTTTAACAATTAATATAATTAATTTTTTATTAATTATATTAATTATATTTAAATTATTGGTTAATATTTAAATTTTTATTAAAAAACATTTGAAATATTTCATAGAAATTTATCTTTTTTTTGGGACTCGAGTGCTATAATTTCACATATTATCACATATATAATGAATTTTTATTTTTTATAGAATAAAATTAAACCAAAGAAAAGAAAAAATATGACATATTTAGCTGATATAAAAACAATAATCAACATTAATTCTTATACAAAAAACAAAGCTGGGGTAGATGAAATCTCTAAATTAATGACCTCTTGGTTAAACGATTTGGGTTTTGAAAACATCTGTTATACGCGAGAAGATATTGGTAATCACAATCTCTATATTACTCCAAAAACAGAAGGTACAAAAATTTTACTTTTAGGTCATAACGACACCGTTTTTCCACAAGGTAAGTTTGAATACTATTCAGAAGATGAAAAGTGGATTTATGGACCAGGTGTTTGTGATATGAAGGGGGGAAACATGGTTGCCCTTCAAGCACTACGAAATGTTTATGAAAAAAATGGAAAAATAGAAAATGTAGATTTTCTACTGGTTTCAGATGAAGAGACAGGAAGTGATGATAGTAAAGAGTTGACTTCTAAAATTGCAAAAGATTATGATGTCTGTTTTGTATTTGAAGCTGCAGGAGAAAAACTTGAAGTAGTAACAGGTCGTAAAGGTGTGGGAACATTTACTATTGAAATAGAAGGAAAAGCCTCTCATGCAGGGGTACGTTATGAAGCAGGTATTAATGCCAACCTCGAAGCAGCACATAAACTCATAGAGCTAACAAAATTAACCAACCTAAAGATAGGTACTACAGTCAATGTTGGAAAAGTAGAAGGTGGTATTGGAGCCAATACTATTTCCCCCTCTGCTAAACTTCTCTTAGAGCTACGTTATACACAAAATTCTGAGCGAGATAAATTGTTATCAGCTTTAGATATGATTACCAAAATTTCTTATGTAGAAGGAACAAAAGCTACTCTCTCAGGCCTTATTCAAAGAGATGTAATGGAACCCAACAATAAACAATTGACTTTAATTAAACAAATAGAAAGTTTGTCAAATACAATACTTTCAACAGAGCAACGTGGTGGTGTTAGTGATGCCAATATCGTTGCATCACAAGGAGTTACAACACTCGATGGTTTTGGACCTTTTGGTGATGGAGACCATACAGTAAACGAAAGAGCATTAAAAAGCTCTTTTGAACAGAGAATCAACTTGATGACTAAAATTTTAATACATCATCAAGAATTTAAGCAATTCTAGAAAACAAATTTAAAAGGAAAAATAAAAATGGCAGGAAAACGAAAAATAGGTATGTGGCTTTATAAAAATGGTGGTGGGAAAGCTATTGGTAAAAAAATTATTGAGAAATTAAATGAGCGTGACATTAAAGTAATTGATGATCTCAATTTACGTAATGCAACAGCTAGAAATTCAAATATTTGGTACAATGAAAAAGGTAAAGATATTAAGTTAAACAACCTTGACCTTTTCTTCTCTTATAATGCTGGAGAACAAACCATCTATCAAACGTACTTATACCAAGCACTTAATCGTATGGTTCCTATGATTAACTCATATGACTCTTTTGCGTTAACTGAAGATAAGTTTCAAACCTCTTTTATTTTAAGAAATGCTGGTGTAAATACAGCTGATTACAGACTTTTTCATCGTGATGAAGCACAAGTTGAACTAAAAAAGATTTTAAAGAAATGGAAAGGTATGGTTTATAAACCAACCAATGGTTGGGGTGGTGCTGGTCTTAGTAAAATAGAAGATGAAGATAGTCTTCGTGCATTGATGCCAACACTAAACCAAAGTAATATCCGTGAAGTATTTGTTGAGAAATTTATAAAGTATGATAATACCGACTTTAGAGTAGATATTGTAGATGGTCAATTTGTAGGATGTTATGGACGTAAAGCTGGTGGAAATGATTGGCGAACTAATGTCACATCAGGAGGTTCTGTATTTATAAGAGAACCAAATGATAAGATTATTACAGTGGCAACAAAAGCTGCTATTGCTTGTGGTGCAGATATCGCAGGTATTGACATAATCTATGATCAAGAGCAAGAAGAATACGTGGTACTTGAAGTAAATGGAATTCCTGCATTCGCAACACCAGAACAAGAAAAAATGGGACTGGACTTTAACAATAAAAAGATTGATTTAATCGTTGATTTAATTGACCGAAAAACAAAAAAATAAAAATAAAACCAACCAAATACAAAGGAGACAAACAAACATGGGCTTAAGCAACAAAGAACTACCAAAATTAGGATTTCTATATTTAGACTACGTATTAAGATTTTTTGACCACTCAAACTTCAAGGGGTGGCCAAACAAAATAGAAACCGTAACTTATCACTGGGGAAAAGATAAAGAGAGATTTATTAAAGAAGTCAAAAAAAAGAAAATTGATGTACTCATTGGTAACATTCCTGCAACAGCATATGAAACTTTTAGAGAGATAGCAAGAGAACTTCCTCATGTTAGATTCATTCCATCTCTTGATACTCAATTTTCAAACAAATCAAAAGAGAATGTAACCCGTTTTGCATGGAAGTATGACCTACCTATTCCTAAAACTTACATCTACTATAATCGACCAAATGCTGAAAAGTTCTTAAAGAAAACAACTTATCCAAAAATTGTTAAAATGTCTTATGGTCCATCTAACTATGGTGGGTATTTTGTTCATAAAGTAGACTCGTCTAAAGAGGCAACAGAGTTGTATGCTAAGAAAAAATACCACCCAATGTATTTCCAAGACTTTGTTCCTATGGAAGCTGATATTCGTGTAATGCTCATTGGTCACAAACCTGTATGTGCATTCTGGAGAAGAGCCCCTGAAGGTGAGTGGTTAACCAACACAAGCCAAGGTGGAGAGATGGACTACATGAATGTTCCTAAAAATGTTCTTGACCTTGCTGTAAAAGTTTCGAAAGCTGCCAATGCTGAATACTGGGCTTGTGACATTGCTTATGGTAAAGATGGTAAAGTTCGTATCTTAGAGTGTGCAACTGCATTTGCTGCATTCCCATACATCAGAGACTGGATTGGTCAATATATCATGTGGAGTCTAAGTAAAGGTAGATTTAGAAAGCCTCATATACCTATGTTTAACTGGGAAGAGTTGAGTAAAATCTCTCCAGATTTACTTAGAACCATGAGACACATTACTTTTGGTGAATACAACGCTTCTTATGATGGTGCTTACTTTGGTAAAAAGAAAAGAATGCATGGTGATGGTGAAGTTTATTTACATGAGCTTGATTCAGCATATAAAATGTTTGATATTAAACCAAGAACGTTTGAAGAGTGGCCAAGTGAAAAGTGGAACTACCAAGACAAATTCCCACTTAAAAGCATTAAATCTATGAAAGTACCTGCTCTTAAAAAAGAGGAAGAACCAGAAGTAAGTGGTGATGAAGCTACTCCTGCTATTGAAATTTCAAATGAAGAGTTAGAAGCCCTGCTTCTTTCTATTAAAGGGTTAAGTGGAAAAAAATTAAAGAAAATCTTAGATTTCTTTAATCATGATGAGCTTGTTGCTATTTTAGAAGTGGAACCCAGAGCATTAGAAAATGTAAAAGGTATCAACACTAAAATGGTTGACAAAATTCTTACTGCTTGGGAAGAATTTAAAGCGTAAGTTCTAATCTATCGGGCTACCCTGCTCGATAGATGCATTTTCTCGAAATGTATTTTCATTTTGGAATATTACTTAAAAGTGAAATTATAAACAACTATCTGTAGGGTACGTTTCCCAACGTACTAAAAAAGTATACCAAGTTCATTAAACTCCAAATAGGTTACAATTTGTTAAAATTTCACCAATCAACCATAGGGGAGTTTATCTATGAAACAACAATATAAATCTTATGAAGAGAGCTGTGCTTTTCTTCAAGAGTGTGTCCAAAAATATCCAAATATTATTAGTCTAGAAAACATCGGTACCACATGGGAAGGTCGAGAGATTTTGTTGGCTACCATTTCTCTAAATGTTGCTTATGCTCATTTAAAACCTGCCCTACTCTACACAGGTACAGTTCATGCTCGTGAATGGATTGGGCATGAACTTGGTATTGAGTTTATTGACTATATTCTTAGCAACTATGACAATAACCCTGAAATACTAGAAGTGCTTAATCAAAACACCCTTTACCTTGTACCATGTCTTAACCCAGATGGATTTGAGTACAGTCGTAAACACTTTTCGTTTTGGAGAAAAAACAGACGCAACAATGGTGATGGAACCTTTGGTGTTGACCTGAACCGTAACTTCTCGGTAGGTTATAGAAAGTCAAACAATACTTCAAGTAATGTTCACTCTGGTCCAGAGCCTTTTTCAGAACCTGAAACACAAGCCATTAAAAAATTTGTTGATGAACATGAGAACATTACAATTGCTTTAGATTATCACTCGCAAGGTAACGTCTTTTTCCCTGCTCACAAATTTAACCATGAGAGTGAGATAGAGGGAACCGATATGAATGCCCTCTGTGCCAACATGAACTACCATATTCATAAAGTGACAGGTCGCCAATATGGAATAAACCGTGGAAAGCCACCGACAAAGCTTATTTCAGGTTCAGGACGTGAATATTACTATTCTAAAGGCATCATCTCTATTGTTGTAGAGGTAGGAACACGAAACATACCTGACTATATTCAAAACATGTCAGAATCAGTTAAAGAGAATATTCCTGCACTACTCTATGCCTTTGGTGAAGCAAAAAACTATGGTCAAACAGCACCTAAACGTGTAGAGAACTTCCATATAGACTCCTATTCACATAACGACTGTAGTTTAAGTTGGGAGTATGAAGAGAACCACAACATCTATTTTGAGATTTATAGAAACCTAAACAACAAAATGGCTTGTAATGAGTCATCACTTATTGGTATAACCTCTAACAAACACTTTCTTGACGAAAACCTAGAGAGTGGCACCATGTACTTTTACTACATTAGAGCTGTGAACAAACTCTCAAAAACCAAGTCACCTTATGCTCCAAAAGTAAAGTTAAAAACAGTTTTAGATGAGCATGAATTCTCACGAACCATTTTCCCTCATGCTTCCGATGTAGGATATGTAGCAGAGAAGTCCATAGAAGCAAATCATGGACACTTTGGCGTGAATTCTTTAAAGGTTGGAATTAATGAAGGCAGAGGAATCTCTTATGGAATCATGACTTTTGATTTAAAAAGTATTCCAGAAAATGCCATTATTTTAGATACAAAGGTCTCTCTCTATCCACTTAACCGTGTTTCAGCTAAAATTGAAAAGTTTGGTGAGTGGTCACTCTCTATTATCGATCAAGATACGGTTGCCAACATACGTGACTTTGACCAAGTGCATAATGCAAAGCATATCAAGACCATTGGTACAAGTATTGCTTCAGAGAAATTAACACAGGGTATCTGGTCTCATTGGGACTGTAATGAGTTTGAAAACAATATGATTCAAAAAGAGCTAAAGAAGGGTAAAATAATCCTCAAACTAGCAGGTCCGACCACGCTACCGGTAGGACGTGACTCACAGATTATGGTTTTTGATTTGGGGTATGGAAATGAAGGTGGAGGACTACACTATAGACCTTCTATCGACATTAAATATACTGTTCCAAGTGAAAAAATCGCCATTGCCTTAGAAAACTCTATGACCATATCTCCAGATGAAATAACTCCTGAAATCATGGCTTGTGGATTTAATAAAAATGATGAAAAAATATATGCCTATATGTCATTTGACCTGACTTCTCTTCCTAATCCAGATGAATCCGTTATCACCGATGCATGGATTCAGATAAACAATACATCAACTGTTAAAAATAAAGTAGACATTCGTTATAACGTCGAATTTATAGATTTAGAAGAGTTTACTTATCAGGATATTAAAGAGAGAGAGCGTATCGAATTTATTGGTTATGAAGTAAGTTCTAAGGAGTTGGGTTCTAAGAAAGAGCATCACTTTATATTTGACCACTACTCAAAACTAGCCCTTGAAGAGAAACAACGTAATGGCGATGAAGCAAAGTTTATCATTCGTCCAACCTCTGTACTTTCTCGTGACCATGTCATTAACTGGGCTCATGAAGGTAAAAAGGCTGCCAAACTTATGGTGAAGTACATCAAAAGAAGAAAACACCCTCTTCCATCACCAGTCAACCTCAAAACATTTGTTGAGAATAAATTGGTTAAAGTAACATGGGACAAAGTAAGTGAAGATGATCTTGTAGGTTATTATGTGGTTAGAAACCGTTGGCACACGCCACAAAGTCCATTTGATGGTGTTAAAATTTATGCTGGATTAGACAACTATACTTTTGATAACTTTGGTTCGACCAAAATGGATAAATATTTTGCTGTATTTACCTATGATAATGTTCCAAACTTTAGCCAACCCTCTTCTATAGAGTATGAAGCGAAATAGATTTCATTTCATCTATTTACAACTCTTTGTGAAACTAAAGTCTCCACTTCCGAGGTTCTTTTAGAGTCTCGGTAACTACACCCTACAATTTAGTCCAACTATGATAAAATTCCGAAAATATTTCACAAAGGAATTTATGTGATTAATCTCCAAAACTACTCTACACAAAACATAAAGAATGATGTTCTTTCAGGGGCATTGGTGGCAGTTGCACTCATCCCTGAAGCCATTGCATTTTCAGCCATTGCAGGGGTTAACCCTATGGTTGGGTTGTATGCTGCATTTATCATCGGGCTTGTAACCTCTATACTTGGTGGTAAACCAGGTATGATTTCTGGTGCCACTGGTGCTGTTGCCATTGTTTTTGTCTCTATGGGTATAGCTGTTAAAGCTCTTTTTCCTGAACTGGATGCAGAAGCACTCTCTATGATGATACTCCATCACATACTCTTAGCCTCTATCTTTGCTGGTCTCTTCCAAATAGCTGTCGGACTTCTTAAAATGGGTAAATTTATCCGTCTTGTTCCTCAACCTGCAATGTTTGGTTTTGTAAATGGATTGGCTATTGTTATTGCCTTGGCTCAGTTTAAATTCTTAGCTCCTCGCAATGCAGAGAACCTCTCTTGGATAGAAACTGTACAAAACAGTTTCATAGAGAACTACATCATGTATGCACTTATCGCTGCTACCATGCTCATAATGCACTACTTACCAAAAGTAACCAAAGCTGTTCCTGCTGGTCTTATTGCGATTATTGGTCTTACACTTGTAATCTACTTTACTGGAACAGAGACAAAACTTGTTGGTCAACTCTTTGGTGACATTACATCTATTCCTCTTCCTCACTTTATGATGCCTGAGACATCACTCTTTACGGCTGCTTCTATGTACATCATTTTACCTACTGCATTTTTAGTAGCGATGGTTGGACTTATAGAGTCACTTCTTACACTTTCAGTACTGGACGAAATGAGTGGAACCAAAGGTTCAGGAAACAAAGAGTGTGTTGCTCAAGGTATTGGTAACGTATGTTCAGGTTCGTTTGGTGGTATGGCAGGTTGTGCAATGATTGGACAAAGTATCATTAACTACTCTTCAGGTGGTTTGGGTCGTCTCTCATCATTTGTAGCTGCTGTTTTACTACTTATTCTAGTAGTTAGTTTCTTCCCTGTTATCTCTGCTGTTCCTGTGGCTGTACTTATCGGTATTATGTTCATGGTAAGTATTGGTACTTTTGAGTTCTCAAGTTTAAGAAGAGTCAAACACATGCCAAAAGCAGATGCATTTGTTCTCTTTGCTGTAACCATTATTACTGTATTTGCTGACTTGGCTATTGCTGTTATTGCAGGTATTATTATCTCTGCATTGGTGTTTGCTTGGGAACATGCAAAAATCCACGCAAGAACAGAAGAGAATGAAGATGGTAAAAAAGTCTATTTCCTAGAGGGACCACTATTTTTTGCTTCTGTTACATCATTTGCAGAGCAGTTTGATATAGAAAATGATCCAGATGATGTCATAATTGACTTTAAAAATGCTAGAGTGATGGACAGTTCAGGAGCTGAAGCGATTGATGCTTTAACCGAAAAGTATAAAAAATCTGGAAAGAAACTTACACTTAGACACTTAGCTGATGACTGTAAAAAAGTCTTAACTACAGCTGGTCCATTCTGTACGTATGAGGAAGATGACCCTACTTATAAAGTTGCTGTCAACTAATACGCTGACCAAAAATTTTCATAAACAACTACTTTCCCATTATATTAATGGGAAAGTAAAAAGTTTAATACTCTAAAACTGTCTCAGCCATTTTAACGGCAGAGTTCATCTCTTTTAAAAGCTCTCTGTTTTCATCAACTATTACCATCAACTCTTTTTTAGTTAATTTATCTTTTTTATAAAGTGGCTTTAGTTTAGACCAAAGTTTTGCAACTTTATCATACTCTCCTTTTAACTCAGCATCTGTAGGCTTAGAGATATTGTTATCTTTATCACCATTTATCAACATGGTAAGCGAAGTGTCAAAAAGCTCTATACTCTTTTTTAACTTCTCCTTATATGCAGCATCTTTCAGTTCATGTACAAGTAGTTTTTCTTTGGTCATCTTCTGAACCAGCATTCTCTGTCTACCTGCAACATTTACCACACGAAGTCTGAACTTACTTAAGTAATCTAAATCTGCATTTGATTTTTCAAAAGCTGTAACCAGATCATTAGAACTTGAAAGCATCTCTTCATTATTTTTAACTATAAAAGCAATAGCATCCTTAGCTCTAGCTCCATCTGCTACGACCTTTTGAATATTTTCATAAAAAGGGTTCCATAACTTTTCGACAGACTCTATCTGTTTTAAAACATCTTTATTTTTAGTAGCTCTCAACCCTAAAGCATCATCACCCTTTTTAAAGCCCTTTAATGTTTGGTCATAGAGTTTTGCAAAACTGTCAAGCTTTTTACTATACAATTTACTATCGACATCTAATGAAATCAATAAAACTACCTTACTCATTCGTTGAGTCAACATTCTCTGTTTACCTGCAAGGTTAATGGTAGCATTCAAAGAGTTATCCTTTTCCATCATCTCTCCAATGAGTGAAGAGAGGTCAGCAGGGTTACCTTCTGCCATTATAGGTGTAGCACAAAGAAATGCTGATAAAATAAGTTTGTTAAAATGAGTCATATAAATTCCTTAATCGAGTTGTCCATTATTTTATACTTTTTTCTATTAAACACTCTCTATAATCGAAAGAAATATAAAAAGAAAATAGAAACAGACATAGCAAAACTAAAGACTCAAATAGAAACACTGAAAGAGAAAACAAAACCCATAGCACCAGACTGTTCGCTAGGTAGACTCACGAGAGAAGAAGCCATGAACGAACAGATGATGAACAAAAAAGTTCTCAATGAAGCCACCCTAACCCTAACCAGACTAAAAAATGCCCTACGAAGAACAGAACACCCCATGTTCGGAGTCTGCATAG
>LBBO01000216.1_pt5 | contig 14117 bp, 17 predicted proteins | sample 329191 | NCBI WGS metagenome assembly LBBO01 (sample SAMN03174413, study PRJNA266758) | hydrothermal vent metagenome | biome: marine hydrothermal vent; feature: marine hydrothermal vent chimney; material: microbial mat material; isolation source: microbial mat from marine hydrothermal vent chimney...
AAAGCCGGACAGGCTCTTCATTTTTTTATTTATTCCCTTTTATTTCTTTTTAATTGTATCAATGAGAACGTTTCACTTAGTTCTTAGTCAAAAAAACGAAGCAAAAAAGACAAGGCTAAAAATGAATGTGAATATAGACCGGCATAAAAGTTAAGTTCGGTTGGCGGATCTCCTAGCGGAGCTAGCCAATCTCTCTAAACTTTTATTTTGTTCTATATTCACATTCATTTAAAGGCCATTTAAACTTCGTACAAATTTTCAATTTCTCTTTCTTTGGGGAAAGAGGCGGATAAGCATAAAATGATAATCGCTTTTTTTTTGCGTTAGGGATAGGAGCATTTGTTTGAGCTCTTTTATATTGTTCTTTTCGTTTTTTTTTAACGAAAAGAACAATATAAAAAGCGAGTGCGGATAGCCCGCTCGAACGCCCAAAACTTTTAATTATTCGTTATCTATAAAAGCTTCTAATTTTTCTACCATTTCGGTATTCCCTACAAAATAAGGAACTCTTTGGTGCAATTCGGTTGGTTCTATTTCCATAATTCGTTGCTTCCCGTCGGTTGCTTTTCCTCCTGCTTGTTCGGTTAAAAAGGCTAAAGGGCTACATTCGTAAAGTAACCTCAACTTGCCTTTGGGTGAAGACGTTGTTGCGGGGTACATATAGATTCCTCCTTTGATTAAGTTCCTATGAAAATCGGCTACTAAAGAGCCTATGTAGCGTCCTGTGTACGGTCTGTTTGTTGTTTCATCTACTTCTTGACAGTAGTTGATATAGTCTTGAACTCCTTTTGAACTTCTGTTGAAGTTCCCTTCGTTCATAGAGTAAATTTTGTTCTCTTTTGGAAACTTCATATCTGGATGAGATAAGAAAAATACGCCAATTCCTGGATCGTAGGTAAACCCGTTTACTCCTTTTCCAGTGGTATAAACCATCATTGTTGACGAACCGTAAAGTACATAACCTGCGGCTACTTGTTCTGTTCCTGCTTGTAAAAAATCTTCTAATTGTACAGATTGTCCTACCTCTGTTTTTCTTTTACAAACGCTAAAAATAGTTCCGATAGAAACATTGACATCTATATTTGAAGAGCCGTCTAATGGATCCATTAAAATAATATATTTTCCGTCTTTGTTGAGTTCAATAAAATCGTCGTTTTCTTCTGAGCCGATCCCACAAACGTTCCCTCTATTGTTTAAGGCTTCAATAAAACGCTCGTCGGCATAAACGTCTAATTTTTGTTGTGCTTCGCCTTGAATATTGTCTGTGCCTGCTCCCCCCAAAATATGACGAGCCAAACCTGCCTTGTTTACTTGCTGGCTTACAATTTTTGATGCTAAACGAATAGCACTCAATATTCTCGATAAATCTCCACTCGAACCAGGGAAATCTTGTTGACGATCGATAATAAATTCTCCTAATGTTTTTAAATTCATTTGTTTTTAGATTCAAGACTATTAGATTCAAGAGCGTTCGCTTTGCTCTCTTAAAGACTAATGATTAATATTATAATTCTTGGTATATTACGTGGAGCATTACTTGTCCTACGGCTTTTAATGTTTTTTTGCTTACAATACCCATATTGTCGGCGTGGGTATGATGAAACTTTCCAAAATCGCCATAATTTCCATTGGGGATGTAATGTATAATATCTATTACTGGTATGTTTGTCATTTCGTTGATGTAGGTGTGGTCGTCGGTTAAGGCTCCTGCCAGTTGATTGACAAAATAGTTTCCGTAACCTAAGTTTTGAGCTGCTTTCCATACTTTATTCATTAGTCCACCTGCATAATGTCTAGAAACGGCATCTTTTGGGAATATAGCATCTTCGGCTCCTACCATATCTAATAGTATTCCATATTTTGGATTGTAATCTGGTATTGGCGGGTTTTTGCACCAGTATTGAGAACCTAAACACCAAGTATCGGTCATACTGCTTAAATCTTGCATGGTTTCGCTTACGTGAACTGCTCCATAATCTTCGACATCGAAGAAAATAATATCTACTCCTATTCTTGGGTTTTTGATACTTATTTGTCTTGCTACTTCTAATAAAACTCCTACTCCACTTGCTCCGTCATTGGCTCCGTCGATGGGCTTATTTTTGTTTATGGTATCTCTATCGGCAAATGGGCGAGTATCCCAATGGGCACAGAACATTACTCGTTCTTTTGCTTCTTTATTGTATTGTCCTATTATGTTTTGCATATTTAGGATATTACCTGTAAATGCTCTTACTTTTCCTCGCTGTACAATGGTGTCGAATCCGTATTTCACTAATTCTTCTGCCATCCAAACACCGCAGTCATCGTGTTGTTTGGTGTTGGGAACTCTTGGCCCAAAATCGACTTGTTGTTGTACGTATAAAAATGCTGAGTCTTCGTTGAAGTTTGGTGTTTCTACTTTTGGTTTAACTTCTTTTGTGATTTTTGGCTCTACTGTTACATTTTGTACATTGTCTTGAGTTGCGCTTTCACACGCTCCTAAAAAAGACAATATTTATTAATGCTAAAAACTTTATATAATTCTTCATTTCACTTTTAAATCTATTAATAAGTTCAAAAATAATAAAGGTTTGGCGAATAATATAATTATTTTGATGTAAGTTTTATATTTCTTGACAAAATTCAAGTTGGAGTTAAAAATAACTTCCTCCCCATTCTACCAAAGTAAAGCCTTTTCTTTTGTAAATTGGAATTTCTTGTTGCTTTATATATTCTAACTCTTCGATGTAATGATAAACCATAAAGACACGAATGGTAGAGTTTGGGCTGGGTGTAATTTTGTTTGTTGAAATATACTTATCATAATCTTCATTAAACAAAAAATGTATAAAATTTAGCTGACTCTCTTCGAGTTTGGGAGCCCAATAGGTTATAAAGTCTGTTTGTTCTTCGGTTGTTAATCCTACGGTTGACAATACGTTTTCTAGAAACTGAACAAGAGTATCTGAATCTACTTCAAATCCTATATTAGTCGTAAAGTTATAAGCAGGAGATTCCACTCCTTCCCAAAATAAATAATTGTAAGTTCTATTTTTATATTCTATTTTTCCATTAGGCTTTGCTATTACATTCCAACCTCCTTTCTTAGGGTACTGGGGATACGTAAATGAAAATTCTCCTTTAGGAAAAACCTGAACATTAACGTTTTGTTTGCGTTTAGGGTATAAATAGATTACGGGCTTTTTTGGCTGAATATCGTTTCGACCATAAACTTGTCTTTTCTGTTTTTTTAACCTCATTTTTATTTCAAAAACATAGCTGGTTTGATTTTCTAGAACAAAATATTTTGTAATTCCGTTGCCTAAGGGAGTGTCTGCACACATTTTGTAACGGCTCGGTTTAACCAAAATACTTAACAGACCTTGCTCATCTGTCTTTCCCATAAGGTAATCACTGTTGAAGGTTACTGTTGTATTGCGAATTGGTTGTTTATTGAAAAGCTGTTTTATTCTGAATTTCACTTTTACAATTCCATTTTCTAATGTCGTGTCTTTTTCTTTTTTTATCAACCGCCAAGTATTTGGATATTCAGGCATTTTAATTGAAGAAAACGAATATGCTTGAAAGCTGATGATAGAAATCAGAAGGATTATAATTATTTTCATTTTGAATGTATTTACCTTTTATACAGCTCAATATCATAAAGGTTCATTATCTCTAAAAAAAACAACCAACATTCTACCTGTAGCAATTCAACACTCCAAAGTCAAAAGGTGTCCACACACAAGATTTTAAACCACTCTCTTTAAACCCTTTGTTTGCCCAAGTGTTACAGGTTTTAAATATAGAGTAACTCCCTTTTGCTTTATAAAAATTATCGTTAGAAGAATAACCTTGTCCTATTTCTTGTATTTTATCATTCTTAAAACTAAAAGAAGAAAGGATATAATTTTTTAAGTTTTGGAGTTCAGTTTCTGACAATTTAACTTCTATCCACGAATTTCTTTTTACATTATACCTCGTCAAGTGAACTAAGGTTGAACTTTGTAAAAACAATGCTCCAAAAGCTGTTTTAAATGTTAAATCGTTCCAAGTTGGAGTGTGTAAGTAGAAGTTTTCATCGCCCCAACCAAAGGCTATGTATTTTTCTTGTTCAGAAAATTTTAAATCAATTAAAAAATCCGTTTGAATATCTTCTTTTTTTAAAATAAGATCTAAATGTACTCCGTTGGTTTTTAAATAGATTGTATGAACGTCTTTAGCTGTTGTTTTACTATCATTTACAACGACATTAGACAATAAAAAAGCAATACCTAAGTAGATTACAATCAAAGCTAGAAAACTTAAAATGCTATAAATTAATATTTTGAATCCCTTATTTATTAAAATTACTTCCCTATTTTTTCTTGTTGTTGTTTTAGGCTATTGTTCCACATTTTATTTAAGTAATTGTGATAAAACTTATATTCATTCTTACCAAAAAAGATTAATGTCCCAATTAATGCCTCTTGCGTTTTGTAACCACTAATAATTGTAACACGAACAAAGTTTTCGTCTAAAACAACATAGCTAGGATAAGACAACGCTCCGTCTAAAAGCGAATGTGCAAACCAATGTGTTCGCCCTCTAGAGTTTGGAGATTTCTTTACAAAAGTTGGATCAGAATTTATGAAAGTTCTACCATTAAATTCAACTGTATCTCTAGTTTCTGCATCGAACTTGATAGCGTAATAATTTGCATTCATATAGCCTACAACATTTGGATCTAAAAAAGTCGATTTATCCATTTTCTTACACCAACCACACCAACCTGTATAGAGGTCAATAAAAACTTTTTTCTTTACCGAATCTTGTTCTCTTTGTGCAACCATTTCGTCCCAAGACATCCAATTGATTGTTTTTGTTTGTCCAAAAGAGATTGAACTAATTGCTAGAATTATAATTATTATACTATTTTTCATTGTTGTATTATTTCGTATTCTTGTTTATCAATTATAGTTCCATCTTTATCGTATTCTATCCAAGCTCCTATTTTTTGACCTTTTGTAAATTGACCTTTCTTCCAAATGTTTCCATTTTTTTTATAAGCTATATACGAACCTTCTTTAAGTCCTTCTTTCCATTCGGTTTCAGACTTTAATTCTTTCGTTTTGTAAAATTCTCTAAATGTTCCGTGTTGTTTATTGTTCTCAAAATAGCCTAGTACTTCTATACCTCCATTGGGATACAATAATTTGGCTTCTCCTTCTTTTTTTCCTCGAATGTAAGTTGTAATTTCGGATAAAAATCCGTCTTGATTATACATTTTTAGTTTTCCCGTCAATTCTCCTTCATAATATTTACCTTCAGAACGAATCGTTCCATCTTTAAAATATAATTTAGAGCTGTCTATTGCAATTCCTTCTTTCCAAGCACTCAATTCTTCTAAATTTCCATTTTCGAACCACCATTTCCATTCCCCTTCTCTCAATCCATTTTTATAAGCTCCTTTTCCATAAACTTGTCCATTGGCAAAGTAAGAGGTAGAAACCCCTTCTAGTTTATTGCTTTTGTAATAACTAGAATCTTTTACACTTTCGTCTTCATACCACGTAACCCAAAGTCCTTCTTTTAAAGAGTCACTTCGTAAAACTCCTTCCTCTTCTTTAATTCCACTGTTGTAATAATTTGTAGAAATTGACTCTTCACAAGCTGAAAGCATTAAGAAAAAACTGAATATTATAATATACTTCATTCTGTAAAGATAATAAAAAAAACATTCTTGTCTGACAAAAGAAAAATCAAAACTGTGTTCTTCGCTTCAACCAGATGGCTTGATTTTAAAAGCTTATTGGGCATTTAGTGCTTTCCTATTGGTCAATAATAAAAAAGAAGAATTCTTTTATGCTTATCCGCTTGTTTCCCCAAACGGAAATAACACGGATAAAATTTAACTCTTCTTGCTCTATGTTCTCTAGCCGAACGGGCTCTTCATTTTTTTATTTATTCTCTTTTATTTCTTTTTTAATTGTATCAATGAGAACGTTTCACTTAGTTCTTGTCAAAAAAACGAAGCAACTGAGCGATAGCGACCTCATAAACACAAATTTATAAAAATAAAAACTTGTGCATAAAAAAGACAAGGCTAAAAATGAATATAAACATAGACCGGCATAAAAGTTAAGTTCGGTTGGCGGATCTCCTAGCGGAGCTAGCCAATCTCTCTAAACTTTAATTTTGTTCTATATTCACATCCATTTAAAGGCCATTTAAAGGCCATTTAAATTTCGTTCAAATTTTCAATTTCTCTTTCTTTGGGGAAAGAGGCGGATAAGCATAATTCTTTTCAACCTTTATTTCGTAAGACTGAACATTCATACTGTTAATTATAAATATTTTTGTTCAAAAAAAACAACCATTATTATATCTTTGCGTTTAAAGAGCAGAAAACTATACGATATGAAATATTTATTAATCTCAATTATTAGCTTTATTTACGCACTTACAACTGTAAATGCTCAGTTATTTGTAGATACAGATTTAGCTGTAAATAGTGGTGGAATACTAAAAATACAAAATAACTTTTTGCAAACAGGAGTAAACGGAAACTTAGAGAACGCAGGAACTGTTGATGTGGATTACGACTATGTAAACAATGGAACTTCTACTGGTTTCTCTACTGCTACAGGAGATTATAAAATTGGAGGGAATTGGGAAAATAATAACACTTTTGATGCCGACAATTCTACTGTACGTCTTATTAATGCCGACAAACTAATTACAGGAACAAGTCCTACTGGTTTTTACAATCTAGTACTCAGTGGAGGCAAGAAACTAATGACTGTTGACGCTTCTGCAGTTTGGCTAGATTTAGGTGTAGAACATTTATTGACGGATGAAAATGTAATGCTAATCAATAACACCGACCCTACTGCTTTAATTTACACAACGGGTTATATAAGTAGTAGAGGAGACGGTCACTTGAAACGAAAAACACAATCTACTTCTACCTATACTTTCCCTTTAGGTTCTGATGTTGGAGATTTTAGATTAAGACCTATTTACTTTACACCTACAGACGATTTATCAAATACTTTTGGAGCGAGATTAGCCAATAACGAAGCGACTTCTGACGGTTATTCATTAGACGACAAATCAGCTTTAGTTAACGATTTGAATCCATTGTACTATCATCATTTATATCATTCTGAAGGAAACTCGACAGCAGACATTTCTTTCTTTTATGATACGAGCGAAGACGAAGTAATAGAAACTATTGGAAGGTGGAACGATGAATGGACAATTGTAGATAATGTTTCTAACGGAAATGTTTCTGGAACTTTTTCTTCTTTAACGCTTTCTAACTTTGACGATTTTACTGACCGCCCATTTATTTTAGCTAGTAAAGGAGAATTTATTTACATTCCAAATGCGATTACTCCGAACGGAGATGGATACAACGAAACATTAGAACTTGTTTTCGACAACGAGAGACTTTCTTCTTTTGAATTTTATATTTTTGACCGTTGGGGAAGCCTAATTTTTGAAAGCCATCATTCAAGTTTTTCTTGGGACGGAACCTCTAAAGGACAAAAAGTACAGACAGGGGCTTATGTTTGGAAAATGCAATATCAAATAAAAGGAGCTTCTGAAATTGTAGAGAAACTAGGTACGATTTCGGTATTAAATTAACTCAATACAACATTAGACTCTAAAAATGATATTTTAACTCTAAGCTGATTGCTTTAATTAATCGAACTTCAGGAGCTAGCGTTTGTTGAACGACAAAACCTTTATTTTTAAAATCATTTCTAGCTCCAAATCCAATTTCAGTTTCTGTACGAACCGATAGATTTCTTCGTATAAAGTATGATCCACTAACCAACCCTGAAATTCCAAAAGCGTGTTGTTCTGCTTGCCAAAAAGCTCCTCCCACATTTGTCCTTTTCAATGACGTTGCATAATAAATGTCTGAACCATAAGAAAACACCCATCTGTTTTTTGTTTTCTTTTTTTCTAATCCGATAGTTACTATAAAAGGGCTGATGTAACGGTTATAACCTCCTGCTATTTTCTCTTTATAAAAGCCATAAACAAACCCAAATCGAAGGTGTTTATTTTGATTTAAATGCTGTGATAAGGAGAAAGAAAATTTATCGTGTTCTGGAAATATTTGTTTTTCATCTATTCCAAGAACGACCATTTCGCCTAAGTTTGAAAAGCCAAAACCAACTTCATAAAACAAATTAGAAAGTGTTGAGTCTGCTTCTAAAACTTCTTCTTGAGCTGTTGTTTTTTGATTTAAGAGTAAAAAAGAAAGTGCTATTCCTAAAATTATTTTAAAATTCATCTTGTTCTAATTATAAATATGTAACGTATTGTTCAAATCATCAAAATCGGTAGAATATTGATGTAAATTAAATGTTGCAGGACCATTGGTTACAGCTCCATCATAGATTTGATAAATACTCCCATCACAAGCACAAGAAATAGAAATATTGGTAGAATCTACAATTGCAGCTCCGCAAGGATTGTCGATATTATAAGTACAATGCCTGTCGTAAACCATAAACTTCGTCAATGTTTGACGATAAACAATAAGCCCTTTGCTACCTCCCGATACATAAACCCAACCTCCAGGAGCGCTCAAATTAATATAAGCAGGTAACGAAACGTTGATATAAATATCAACAGGAACATATGGAACCGATTGGTTTTTCTTTTTGCAAGAGCTTTGAAAAAAACTTAGCGATGCTATAAATAAAATTCCTAAAACTATATTTTTCATATTTTTTTACTTTTAAATCAAAAAAACGTTAATCGTTAAAACATTGATAAAACAATTCATCTTCCCATTTTTCGCCAAAATTTAACCAGTCTTTTTTTACACCAGCTTGAACAAAATTAGATTTTTCGAACAAATGAATACTAGCCTTGTTTGACGCTGCGATTGTACAATAAATTTGATGTAATTTTAGATGAGAAAAGCAATACTTTTTTAAAACCTCTAACGACTCTTTTGCTATTCCTCTCTCCCTACTCTTTTCATCGATGAGAATTCCGACACCAGCACGCAAATGAAAAGGATCGTAATCAAACAAATCAATACAGCCTAATGCTTCTTTAGTATTCAAATCTTCAATAATAAACCGTACTTGCTTGGTGCTAAAAATATCTTGTGCGCTAAAAATATATTCTTCCATCAACTTTCTAGAAAACGGAACAAAGGTATTACTCACTCGCCAGTTTTGAGTATTGTTTTCCCATGCCAACAAAATATCAATATCGTTTGGTTCGATTGTTCTTATTCTTATGTTTTTACCCTCTAGCATAATGCTTTCAATTTTTTTATTAACGCTACAATATCCTCTTTAGTATATTCTTTTAGTTTGAATGAATTATTGTCTAATAGCTCCTCCATTTTCAAATGATAAGCAACTTCTATTTTATTTCCCTTCAATAAATCATTGACTAAGTCAAATACAAAATTCCAATTATGAACCTTCCAATTGTTCAACTTAAAATAATCTCTAATTGGAAACAAACATGATTCGTTGATTGTTAGTTTTGGGTAATTCTGATAAACCTCTCTTAACTTTTTTTGATCAATAAGTTCATCTATTTTTAAAAACAAGGTTGCTGTTTGTTTTGTTTCTAATATTTTTAACAAGCCCTTGTAATTCACTCCTAACTTCACTCCTCTAACACTTGCAGAATAGTATTTACCATTAGCAATTATCGCAATGTGTGGAGGGATTTTATCAGTTCCAATTAAGCAAAGAAAAAGACCTGAAGTCAATTCTTTAGTGTTTTTTAATAATTCTATGTTTGGAATAACAGGCAATTAATCTTCCAGTTCAATTATACCATCAAAAACAAATGTTGCTGGACCAGAAAGCCAAATATCGGTAAAACTATTATTTTTATTCCTCTTAAAATCTACCGTTAAGTTTCCTCCTTTTGTTTTAATATTTATTTTACTTTCTGACAAGTCATTGTGTATTCCAATACTTAAAGCGCAAGCTGTAACTCCCGTTCCGCAGGATAGAGTTTCATTTTCTACTCCTCTTTCGTAAGTTCTTACGTTATAAAAATCGTTTTCAGCTTCAATAAAATTGACATTTGTTCCTCCTATATCCTTATACGAATCACCATTCCTTATTATACTTCCTTTTTTTATTATATCTAAATCAAAAATATTTTTAGTAAATTCAACATAATGAGGTGAACCAGTGTTCATAAAATCAAAATTAGGATGTTGCTCTATGTTAGATACATCATTCATTCTCAATTTCACTGCATTATTTTCTAAAATAGAAGCTTCATGCCAGCCGTCGGTAGAAATGAACTGCATTTGTTCTTTTACAATTCCCAAATCGTAAACAAATCGAACTGCGCAACGACTTCCATTCCCACAAAAACTCTGAGAGCCATCGGGGTTAAAAAACACCATATTGAAATCATACTCTTGGTGATTTTCAATTAGAATAAGACCATCAGATCCCACTCCGAACTTACGACTACAAATAAATTGAATCTGTTTTAGGTTTTCTTTGTCAAAAAAAAGACTCCTATTATCTATGATTACAAAGTCATTTCCTGTTCCTTGAAATTTTTTGAATGGTATTTTTATCATTGTTTAACAAATTTAAGGATATTATATTACAATTTATAGCATAAACAAATCTAAACATAAAACAAACTAGGTCAATACAACACTTTGTGTAATTATAAATAGGGAAATATAAACCAATAATCAGTACATTACGACTAAGCCTATAAAAATATAATATATTTATAGTCACATAAACAGCAAATAATCATCGCTTCATTTCGCTTAATAATAAATTTAACACTACATTTACATAAATATTAATTATTTAATTTTAAAAAAAATGAAAAAGTCATTATTATCATTAGCATTAATTGCTACAATTGGATTAGGATCGGTGATTACACCTAGCTGTAAAAAATACGAAGAAGGACCAGGTGTCTCTTTGATAAGTAAAAAAGGACGTATTACAGGAACTTGGAAAGAAACAAAATATGTTGATTCAGATGGGGAAGTTCATTTAGCTGACGCCGATGATAAATCTACAATAGAATTTAAAAAAGATGGAACTCTAATAATTAAAAGTAATAACCCTTTATTTGATTTTTCATTTGCAGGAACTTGGGCATTTACAAACAAAAAAGAATTTTTAGAAATGACATTCGGAAACGATGTTAGCAAATCTGAAATCATCTTATTGAAAAATAAAGAAATGGGATTTAAAGATACTGATGGAGATAAATCTTATTATGAAAAAGTAGATTAATCTAATCTTACTAACTAAGCAAAAAAAAGAGGTATTTTAAAAATACTTCTTTTTTTTGCTTATATTATTTAAAATATATGCTTATCCGCCTCTTTCCCCAAAGAAAGAGAAATTGAAAATTTGAACGAAATTTAAATGGCCTTTAAATGGATGTGAATATAGAACAAAATGAAAGTTTAGAGAGATTGGCTAGCTCCGCTAGGAGATCCGCCAACCGAACTTAACTTTTATGCCGGTCTATGTTTATATTCATTTTTAGCCTTGTCTTTTTTGCTTCGTTTTTTTGACAAGAAAAAAATGAAGAGCCCGTTCGGCTAGAGAACATAGAGCAAGAAGAGTTAAATTTTATCCGTGTTATTTCCGTTTGGGGAAACAAGCGGATAAGCATATTAAAATAACACCTTACTTTTTCCAAGTACTTGGAGATTCTCGCCATTCTTTCAAAGCTGAAATTTCTTCTTCGGTTACAAAATCCGTACTCAATGCTTGTTTTAATAAAGAATCATAATTACTTAAAGAAGCTAATTTACAATCGGCATTTTTAAAGTTCTCTATCGAAATATCGAATCCGTAAGTAAAAGTTGTAGCCATTCCCTTAACTACTGCTCCGATTTCTCTTAACGCTTCTACCGCTTTTAAACTACTTCCGCCTGTAGAAACCAAATCTTCTAAAACGACAACCGACTGTCCTTTTTCAATAACTCCTTCAATCATATTTGTAAGTCCGTGTGCTTTGGCAGATGACCGAACATAAACAAATGGGACTCCCAAATCTTGAGCAATTAAAGCCCCCATAGCAATTCCGCCTGTTGCAACTCCTGCAATAACATCTGGTTTTCCAAATTTATCGAGAATTAATGATACAAATTGCTGTCTAATATAAGTTCTAACTTCTGGATAAGATAATATTTTTCGATTATCACAATAAATTGGAGATTGCCAACCAGAAGCCCAAGTAAGTGGTTCTGATGGTGTTAATTTTACTGCTTTTATTTTTAGTAATAATTCAGCAACTTTCAATTCCGATTCTAGTCCATTAGTCATGCTACAAAGGTATTAGTTTTTGAGTATTCAACTAATAATTTTATTCCTTTTTAATAAAGAATATTAATACTTATTGATTCTAAACTAGAAAACTTAGTGTAAATGTAAAATGAAAACATTAGAATCGAACCCAAAAATTAACAAAATCAATTCTTCATAACCTAATCTACAGCAAGCTTTCCCTTAGATATTAATCTCCCCTTATTAAACACAACATATATATAAATACCCGCTACTAAAGATTTTCTTTCTAATACTAGCTCTCTTTGATTATATATAGAAATACTTTCCATAACCTGTCCTAACGAGTTATAGACAATTAGCTCTCCCTCTTGAATCACTTTACTAAAACTAAATATTGTTTCATTTACAAATGGATTTGGCTGTACTTTTGTTTCCTGTAGGCTGAGCTTATTACTCTGCTCTGTATCAGTTACAAAACCAACACAAGATAAGTTTACATTATCATAAAAATCCTGAATCGTGTCTGTAGCATATAAAAAACCAATTACATTTTGATTTCTATCGGCATTCTCATCGTAATAATAAACGTAAGCTAAATCTAAACAATAACTAGAATTACTTGGTAAGGAAACTGGTTTTAGACTAAGAAACATTCTTTTGTCACCTACAAACAACAAACTACTGTCTATATTAAGAATTTATTGTTCTCCATTGGGGTAAATAAATTTTGTAGGAAAGCTATCAACAGGGTGGACAAAAGAAACACCAGAAGGAGTTAGACCCTGCATAGTATTGTAAGCTATAAAAGGCGTATGAAAAGCAGGAGAATAATAGCCTCCAAATATTTGACTAGTTTCTAGTGTTCTATTTAAAACTTTACTAACCAACAAAAAATACCGCCAAAGGCTCACTTTAATTATTAAAAGGTACAATAACTATCTTTTAAAACGACTGCAAAAAAAAAGAAGCATATAAATTACCTCTTTTTCCTATATTCATATAAACTTAGGTGTCTTATTTTACCCAATCAAATCATTATAAGCGTCTGCATCTAATAAATCTGCTAATTGAGATTCATCTGACATTTTTATTTTTACCATCCATCCTTTTCCGTATGGATCTTCGTTTACCGTTTCTGGTGCAGCTTCTAACTCTTCGTTGAATTTTACTATTTCTCCCGAAAGGGGCATAAATAAATCTGAAACTGTTTTTACTGCTTCTACAGAACCAAATACTTCTTCTCTATCTAATTCTTCTCCTTCGGTTTCTATTTCTACGTAAACAATATCTCCTAATTCTCCTTGTGCAAATTCAGTAATCCCTACTGTTGCAATATTTCCCTCTATACTAACCCACTCGTGGTCTTTTGTATATTTTAAGTTTGTTGGTAAGCTCATTTTTAAATATGTATTTTAGATTATGCTACGAAAATACGGATTTTCTTGTTTTAATCATAAAATACTAGAAAATAAGTTGCAAAATATATTGTAAATTGCACGTTCAAACTTTTTTTTATGAAAAACCTAATTATAATTCTACTCGTTTTCGTATCTTTTAATAGTTATGGATACGATATAAGACCATTGAATCAAGCAGAATTAAATGAACTACCAACTTATACTTTAATTTCTAATAGTCAGAAAGGCAGTAGTTTCTTCCTAGATGAATCTAATAAATTTGTAATTGATTTTCATTTTCTAACAGATAATGTTTACGACAATGTATTCTTAGTTGTAAATTCTGACACAACTTCTTTTGGTAAACTGTCACCATTTTATTTAACAAACATAACCAAAGGTGAGCACGAAATAAAAATTCTATTATCGAAAGACAATAAAATAATAAATAAATCTAGTTACAATTTGCACT
>LBBO01000010.1_pt2 | contig 14041 bp, 12 predicted proteins | sample 329191 | NCBI WGS metagenome assembly LBBO01 (sample SAMN03174413, study PRJNA266758) | hydrothermal vent metagenome | biome: marine hydrothermal vent; feature: marine hydrothermal vent chimney; material: microbial mat material; isolation source: microbial mat from marine hydrothermal vent chimney...
GGTAGAGTATGCTTCAAAAGTAGAAGATATTTCAATTAACTTAGTAGACAGTAATGGTGTAGGCGTTTCAGGAAAGCAACTAGAAATTACAACTTTAGAGAGTCAATATGGTTCGATATCATCATCAACAGCTTCAACAAATGGAGCAGGGGTAGCAACATTTGCTTATACATCACCAAGTGATATAGAGAATGTTGATGGCGAGAGTACAAGTATAAGAGTAAGATTTACGGAAAATGATTTCACTATAACTCAAGAGATATTAATTACCTTTCAACAGGTGAGTGATAATGATAACAGTGATGCAAATAATACCTTGCCTATTGTTGTTATAGAAAATAGTTTAAAAACTATAGAACTGACAAGTAACAGTAAAACAGTTGAACTGTCCATGCAGGTATTTAAAGATGCTGCTCCTTATGATGCAGGGTCTGTGAAAGTAGAGTTACCATCTAAGGTTTTAAATGGAGTAGATGTTGGTCTATTTGAAGCCTATGAAGTAGCAGTGAATTCTCAAGGAATAGCTCTTTTTAACTATACTGGACCTTCAAACTTAAAAGCACTAATGGATAACAATGATTCAGAGAGTATTTTTAAATTTTATCATAATGAAAATACTGCTATTGAAAATCGGCAAACAATAAAAGTAGTTTATAATTTAGATGAAGATGCTTATACCTCTATAGATTATGTTTTACATGTAACTACAGAAGGTGATGACTTTAGTATGGGTATTCCTGATTTACAGAAAACATTCTCTGTTCTGTTAAAAGATTCAACAGGTAAGATAGTTAATAATAATGATATTAATATTACTAAAATAGAGGTATCCACAGAAAATGCCATGGTTGCCCAATTGATTGATACAAATGGAGGAACTAGCGAAAATAAGATACTTTTAAATAATGAAAACAATAGTCCGTTTATTTTAAAATCTCAAGAGCTTTCAGGTATTGTACCTCTTAGAATTACTATAGAGTTCACTGATATAAATGATGAAAATAAAACACTTGAAACAATTGTAAATGTAAGGGTTATGTCTGGACCACCATCTGCTATATCAGTCTCTTATGTTAGTACAGGACATGATGCTTCAAGAGCAAAGTATGAAGAGACATTTGCAATATCTGTAACGGATGAATATGGAAATAAAGTAAATACTCAGCCTTTTATATCGGTTGGTGCCATTGTAGGTTATGCTGTTGATGGACAAGAGGCTTCTTCTGTAGAAACAAATAATACCAAAAGACTTTATTATAGTAAGTTTGATATTGAAAATGCTAATGCAAATGGTGAGATTGTTACTTTAGGAGATGAAGCAAATACAACTAATTTTGAGGATAATACTTTTAGTCGCTCTAATGTTTTTCAATGGGTTAATGCAGAAGGTTCAAATTCTGATAAATTGGTTGTTTTTGGAAAAGGTAAAAATTATGAAGCTATGGGTAAATGGGATTTTACTAAGATAAATAACAATAGACTCTCTTTAGAGGATGATTATTTTGGAATTGATAGAGCAGATTTATATTATGCAGTAGGACATAACTATTATCAAGACCAATGTTTTGAAGATGGTAGAGAGTGGTTAGGCAGTACTGATTCAGAAAGTTATCAATTAGATGATGAGGGTACAGCGATTATATCTTATAAATATGATTACCACTTAACAGGTAAAGATGCTCTTATTTGGGTTAACTTAACTGGATATCAAGCTGATACAGGTAAAAATACTCGTATTGGAGAAGTTACGAAACATACACTTCGTGGAATAGGTTTGAGTAGTGTACCTTCAGGAGGATACTTTGTAGACAAAAATTCAACAGCTAAGGTAACTTTTGACATTAAGCATTCAGAAGTTGCAGAGTGGTACCGTAATGGGCATTTTGGATATTCAGCATTACCTCATAAATGTGCTTCGGCAAAAGTAATTGATACCAGTAATTATTATGATGCTCGAACGTGTAATAAGAGTGGTGTAGGATATGTTACTTTTGAAGTAAATGCTACAGTTGAGGCACCATGTACATTTAATATTGGAGGAATTTTAGTTTCTGATGAATTTTAATTTTTAAAGAAAAGGAGTTAAACTCCTTTTCTAAACATGCTCTTTTTACTTTAACCCTCCCTTTCTAAACTTTCCACTATAATTTCAAATAATTTTTATACTATAGGTAAACTCATGATTGATTTAAAATATCTACAAAAAAACTTTGAAGAGGCAAGTGCTAAACTTGTAAAAAAAGGTGTTGACCAAGAGACACTTGAAAACTTAAAAACACTCTTTGCAACACTTAAAGTTGCGAATGCTAATTTAGAAGAGGCAAAAGCAGAGCAGAATAAAATGTCTAAACTCTTTGGTGAGTATATGCGAGAGAAAAAAGATGCTACTGAACTAAAAGCAGAAGTTGATGCTAAAAAAGATGCCATAGTAGGACTTCAATCAATGGCACGAGAAGCTGAAGAGGCACTTACATCTGTTGCTTTGGCAATGCCTAACTTCCCTGATGACTCTGTTCCAGAGGGAGCTAATGAAGAGGAAAATGTAGAGCTTAAAAAAGTATTGGAGCCAAAAGTATTTGATTTTGAACCTAAAGAGCATTGGGCTTTGGCAGAAGTCAACGGTTGGATAGACTTTGAGCGTGGTGTTAAGCTAGCGAAGAGTCGTTTTGCTGTGCTTCGTGGTGATGCTGCACGAATGGAACGTGCTTTAATAAACTTTTTTTTAGATGTGAACCGTGAAAAAGGGTTTGAAGAGGTTTGTGTACCTTTTATAAATAATGCAAAAATGCTTCAAGGTACAGGGCAGTTACCAAAGTTTGAAGATGACCTCTATAAGATAGATGATGAAGACTTGTACTTGATTCCTACAGCAGAAGTGCCATTAACCAACCTGTATAATGATGAGATATTAACGGCTAAAGAGCTTCCTATTTTGTTAACAGGATACACTCCATGTTTTAGAAAAGAGGCAGGAAGTGCAGGGCGTGATACTCGTGGTATGATAAGGCAACATCAGTTCGACAAAGTAGAGATGGTAGCCATAGCCACACCAGAGCAGAGTGAAGCAATATTTAAAATGATGGTTGAGAATGCTTCTGATATTTTAAGCAGACTAGGGCTTCCTCATAGAGTAGTAGAGCTTTGTGGTGGAGACCTTGGTTTTTCTGCTGCATCAACCATTGACCTTGAAGTTTGGCTTCCTGGGCAAAATCAATATAGAGAGATTTCTTCTATCTCAAATACCAGAGACTTTCAAGCAAGACGGGCAAAAATTCGTTATAAAGAGGGGAAGAAAAATGTTTTGGTAAATACTTTAAACGGTTCAGCTTTAGCAGTGGGTAGAACGTTGGTTGCGATTATGGAAAATTACCAAAATGAAGATGGTTCTATAGAGATTCCAGAAGTTTTAAAGAAGTATATGTAAAGTTTGTAGGGGTAACTTTTATGGTTACCCTATTTTAAAGTAGATATATATTCAGAAAGTTCTGATATATCTTCATCACTCAGTGTAGCAACTTGCATTTTCATGATATTCCCTAACCCATACTTATTTAGTTCACCATTTTTATAGGCTGTAAGTTGTAGGATACTCTTTTTCTTATCTTGACCAGCAATCAAGGCAGAGAGTTGTAACGCTTGAGTTTTCCCATTATCTCCATGGCATCCAGCACAATTTTTATATAAAGATTGTCCATCAGCAGTAGCTTGTGTCGTAAATGTTATTAAAAGTGTTAATAATATTTTTTTCATTTCATCTGTCTCCTATAGCCACTAAATATGATATAAAAACTTTGTATATAAATCGTGTAAGAATATCCGTTAAATATCAAGAAAAAAATAACATCTAAAAACAGATAATCGTAGGGACTTAATGAATCTGTGCTATAATATCAAAAATAACTTATTACATTGGAGAACAATTATGTTTAAAAAAATAGCATTGACAACCCTGTTTACCTCAGCCCTACTTATGGCTGAAAGTGGTGTGGGTATTAATATTAATGAGGAAGATTTAGAAGTAGAGGGTGTGCTTGATTCAAGAAACTTGGCAGCACTTCAAACAAGCAGTACCATTTATCAAGCAGACTTTAACTTTTTAAATATCAACAGTGATAAGCAACTTTTAGGTGCTGGACTAGGTGCAACCAATCAGCTTGAAGGTCTTGAAGGGGTAGAGCTTACTTTTGGTGCTAAGTTTATCTGGGCAGAAGTAGGAGATGAAGATTTTACAGCTTTACCATTAATGGCAAAGGTACGTTACAGTTTTCCACCACTGATGTACAATATTCCTCCTGTAGCAATAGAAGCGAAAGCTTTATATGCACCCACAGCATTGTCGTTTGGAGACTCTGAAAAATATTCTGAATATCGAATCTCTACTGATATGGAGATGATTGAAAATGTAAGAATTTATGCAGGATATAGAAATATCCATGCAGGATATAAGAATGTACCAAATGAACTTTTTGATAACAGCTATTTTGCTGGATTGAGAGTAACTTATTAAAAGTGGTCGGTAAACCGACCCTACCGTTGAAGACTACTCAACGGTAACAGACTTTGCCAAGTTTCTTGGCATATCTACATCATTACCTAATCTAATCGAAATTTCAAGAGCAAGTAGTTGGGTTATAACCATCATCTCAAAAAACTCTAACATCGGGTGAGAATCGTAAATTGTTTGAATGAAATCATCTGCCAATTCAAATGGTTCTGGTGAAATGGCTAGAACCGTTGCATCTCTTGCACATAACTCTTCAACATTTGACTTCATCTTCTCATAGTGAAGGCTTTTTGGCATAAGTGCTACGGTAAAGAGTTCACTGTCTGCTAACGCAATTGGTCCATGCTTCATCTCTCCTGATGGGTAACCTTCAGCATGAAGGTAGGAAATCTCTTTGAGTTTTAATGCCCCTTCAAGTGCTAGAGGATAGAAGAGGTCTCTACCGATAAAGAAAAATCCATGACCATGAAGGTAACGTTTTGAAAGACGGCTGAGTTTGGTATGTAGTTTATCGGTTACTAGAAGAGATTTTGGAGTATGACGCATGGCTTCAAGTTCCTCATTTAACTTTTCATCTGAAATGGTTTTTTGCTCTTGTGCTACATAGAGTGTTAACATCCATAGTACCATGGTTTGGGTAGCAAATGCTTTTGTACTGGCAACACCTTTCTCTATACCTGCTCGGGTTAAGATGGCTGCATCACTCTCTCTTATTATAGATGAATTATCAACATTACAGATACTTAAACTTTTAAGTCCAGCACGTTTTGCCATTTTAAGAGCTTCTAGTGTATCGGCCGTCTCACCACTTTGAGAAATGGTAATAAAGAGCGTGTCATCACGAAGTAGGGGTTCTTTATATCTAAATTCAGATGCAATCTCAACTTGACAAGGAATCTTCGCAATTCTCTCAAGTAGGTAAGAACCGGTAAGAGCAGAGTGGTATGAGGTTCCACAAGCACAAATTTTTATATTGGTGATATTTTCAAAAAGATCAGCATTAAGCTCTTCAAAATCAATTTTGTCAGAGAGTACACGACCCATCATGGTATCGTTCATCACTTGACTCTGTTCATATATCTCTTTCTCCATAAAGAAACGGTATCCATCTTTTCGTGCCATTGCTTTGTCTGTAGGAAGTGCTTGTTTTGTAAAGCTTTTTTCACCATTGGCATCAAAAAGTTTAATCTCCCCATTTTTAGCATAACCATACTCGCCATCTTCTAAGTAGTAAGCCTCGGTAGCTTTACCAATGATGGGTGTATCAGATGAAGCAAAGTAAACATCATCACCATTAAATCCAATTAGCATTGGAGAGCCATTTTTAGCAAAGAAAATGGTCTCCTCTTGGGCTTCTGTAATAAGAAGTGTTGCATAAGCACCCTCTAGTTTTTCTATGGTTTGTCTAAATGATTTCCATGGGTTGTTATTAATATTATGATTTTTTTCAAAAAGGTGTACAATGGTTTCGGTATCGGTCTGGCTTAAAAACTTAACACCTTCACTCTCAAGTTCTGTTTTAAGCTCTTGATAGTTTTCAATAATTCCATTGTGTACAACAAAAGAGTAGGTACCCATGTGGGGATGGGCATTGAGTTCTGTTGGTTTACCATGGGTTGCCCAACGGGTATGACCGATAGAGACACCAAACCCTTCACTGTTATAGGTCTCTGTTTTATCCCTTAGATTTTTCAGTCTTCCTACAGCTTTAAAATTTTTAAGTTGTTTGTTTTCAATAATGGCAATACCAGCTGAATCATATCCTCTATACTCAAGCTCTTGTAGTCCATCTAATAAAATCTCTTTTTTTTCTTTGTTTCCTAAATATCCGACAATTCCACACATAGTTTATATCTCCGTTAATTCTTTAATAATTTCTTTAGTATTATGGCAAAAGTTTCCATTCTTTTCGATTAAAAAAAGGTCGTTAACTTTGTTCATTTTTGTATGAATTTTTGCTGAAGAGATATCGATTTTTAAATTATCAAATATATTTATAATATAAGAAAGTAGTCCTTTTTGGTCTTTACATTGTAGTTGCAGCATGGCATGCTCTTTTGAGTGATTACACTCTATATAAATATCTCTTGGATCAATATTTGGCTTTTTTAGTTTTAATCGATGCTCTTTTGCTAATGCATCATTTATAATCTCCTGAAGATGGTTGTATTCACTTTGATCTATGGTCTCATTAAAGTCAATTCTAAAGTATTTGACTCCTGAAAAAAGTTTATAGATGTCCATATGAACAATATCTAAACGGGCAAGTTTATGGAGCAGATAACTCAAATCAAGATTCTTTTTTCGTAAAATTTCAATGGTAAGAAACTTATCGTTGGTGATGACAAATTCATGGTTTTGTAATTTATCTGCTTTTTCTACGATGTTAATAATACGTTGAGGTCTGTTTTTGATAAAAAACAGGTCAGAGTTGATGTTTAAAACTTTTTTCTGTAACAGTTTTGGTAATGTTTTAAAGTTTGCTTCTTGTTTTAATTTTTTCTCTTTTTTGACTCTTTTCATTGTCTCTTGGAGTAATTTTACATTGGAAAGTGCTAGAGAGGCTTGAGTGTAGAGTACATTAATAAGTCGGGAGTTAAAATCATTGTAAATGCTAGTCGTCCCCACACCATTCATGTCAGCATAGGTGAGTATATAGATAAAATTCAACTCTTTTTGTGTAGGAAAGTGTGATGAAAATTTTAAAATGACTTTCTCTGCGTGTAGATCTTCCCTTTGTGCAGTGGTACTCAGAAGGGTATGATAAAGAATGAGGTTTTTCCCTATGCGTACCTCTTCTTTTGAGAAGTTTAATCGTTTCGCAAATCCTTTAAAAAGAACGGTTCCTACTTCAGCATGAGGTCTTTTTCGTCCTTTTCCTGCATCGTGAATGAGTGTGATGATTTTTATAAATATTTTTTCATTTCCATTGAGTTTATTATATAGAACGGCTACTCTTTTATCTTGAATATTTTCTAAGGCTTCAACAGATTTAACCGAGTGTATTCCAACAGAGTATTGGTGATAGCCATCAAATTGAGGGAGATTAACAACCTTTTTCATATAAGGAATGGTATAGCCTAGCAGTCTGGTATCGATGAGTGTTGCTAAAATTAGGTGACTTTGTGGATGTTGAAAAATTTTAAGAAGAATAGGGTAGATGTTCTCTTCAACATTGGCTGTTCGCTGACTAAAATTAAGTGCTTTAAGAAAAGTAGGATGAACAGGGAACCTTTCAGCTGGAGCAGAAGCGAGTTGCTCCATTAGCTCAAGATAAGAGTCGTTGTTAGTTTTGGGACAGAGCATCTCCTCTTTGCTGTAACAAGAACTTAGAATATCTATCCAGATGATAGTATGTAGTTTAATGGTTTTTAAGTAAGAGATAACTTTTCTTGAAAATTTCATATGGTTATCTTCATAACCTAAATATTTAGCCACAGGAGGAATAAGTTCCAATCTAAGTCTGTCCTCTTTTTTCCCTGCTGCTAGGTGTAGGGCAGAGCGAACTTTAAAAAGAAACTCTAAGGCTTCCCAAAATTCATCATACTCTTTTTTAGAGACAATATTTTCATCCAGATTTTTGATTTTGTCTACATTGTATAAAATATTACCTAACCAGTAGACAAGATTGGCATTACGAAAGCCACCCACTCCCTCTTTTAGGTTCGGTTCCATGGTCATAGGATACTTTTTATGAAGAATTTTCATCTCTTCTATTTTGGCTTGAATAAAAGCTTTTTGATTATCTTTACGTATTCTATAGAGTTCATTTTCAGTTTGGTCCCAAAGTTGTTTGGAACCCTCTAAAAAACGTGACTCTATCATAGAAGTTTTTATGGTGATGTCGGTTTGTGCTACTTCAAAAATCTCACTTACTTCATGCACACGATGTCCAAGCTTTAGCCCTGCATCCCAGAGGATGTAGAGTATTTTTTCTATCATCTCTTGGGTGTTGTACCCAGGGACTTCCTTATAGACTATCATAAGGTCAATGTCCGAGTAGACACAAAGTTGCTCACGACCGTAGGATCCAAGTGCTACCAGTGTAATGGGTAGGGTACTTTTCATAGGCATATAGGTGCTAAACATGGAACGCATAGCAACTTGATAAACCATCTGTATTAGGGAGTCTATTTTTCGGGTATGTTTTAGCAAAAATCCTTTACCACTACTGGTTGCAAAGCTCTCTTCTAGTGTTCCAAAATACTCTTTAATCTCTTTCTTAAGCAATTTAGATATCTCAAAATCGGGTGCTTCTTCATAAAGTAATGTTTCTATTTGCGCTTTAATATCTTCCATAATCATTTCCTTATCTATTATCGTTATAATAGCAAAAATTAATTATGGACAGTGGATATGACACTAATTGAAAAAGTAAAAAACAGAAAACGACTCACACAAGAGGAGGGTGAAGCTCTTTATGAGTTAGATTTATTTACCTTAGGTGAACTCTCCGATGAGATTCGTCGAGAGAAATTTGGTAAAAAATCTTACTTTAATATCAATCGTCATATTAACCCTACCAATGTCTGTGCCGATATCTGTAAGTTTTGTGCTTACTCTGCAAGTCGTAAAAACCCCAACCAATATACCATGAGTCATGAACAAATTTTAGAGATAGCCACCAATTCCATAGAAAAAGGGGCAAAAGAGCTTCATATTGTCTCAGCTCACAATCCAAACGATGGAGTAGAGTGGTACATGGGAGCTTTTAGAAAAATACGAGAAAAATTCCCCAATGTTCACATAAAATCGATGACAGCAGCAGAGGTGGACTTTTTAACAAGAGAGTACGGTTTAAGTTACGATGAGGTCTTAGACCGAATGATAGAAAATGGTGTAGACTCCATGCCTGGTGGTGGAGCAGAAATATTTGATGAAGAGGTTCGAGAGTACCTATGTAAAGGTAAAGTCACCTCAGACCAGTGGCTAGATATTCATCAAAAATGGCATGAACGAGGAAAAGAGTCTAATGCCACCATGCTTTTTGGTCATGTTGAAAATAGAGCCCATAGAATCGACCACATGATTCGCCTACGTGATTTACAAGATAAAACAGGTGGATTTAATGCTTTCATTCCTTTGGTCTACCAAAAAGAGAACAACTTTTTAAATGTAAAAGAGTACCCAACAGGTCAAGAGGTTTTAAAAACTTACGCCATTTCAAGAATTATATTGGACAATATTCCAAATATAAAAGCCTACTGGGCAACAAGCACCATTAACCTAGCCCTGATAGCCCAAGAGTTCGGAGCAAATGATTTGGACGGAACCATAGAAAAAGAAGCCATCCAATCAGCAGCAGGAGCAAAAAGTGCCAATGGAATGGAGCTAGATGAGTTTATAGCACTTATTAAAAACTCTGGGTTTACGCCAGTGGAGAGAGACAGTTTGTATAATGAATTGAAGGTTTATGAGTAGAGTTTACTACCCCTATCAAGAGTTCAAAGAAGATCTAAAGATTCTAACTCAAAAAATAGACCAAAAATTTGATGCCATCATTCCCATCGCAAGAGGTGGGCTGAGTATGGCACTTATGTTGGCTGAATATTATGATATCCGTGAGGTTTATGCTATTAATACCATAGGTTATGAAGGTATGCAGAAACTGGATGAGGTTAAAGTTTTTAATATTCCAAATTTACAAGATGCTAAAACAGTTTTAATTGTTGATGATATTGTTGACAGTGGAGATACATTGATAGAAGTTTTGAAGGTTTTGAAAAAAGAGTATCCTGCTGTTATATTTTTATCTGCGTCTATTTTTTATAAACCAACAGCAGATATAGAACCTACTTGGTGGGTTAAAGAGGCTACAGAGTGGATAGAGTTTTTTTGGTCGGAAGACTTAAAAGATTAAAGGTCATCCATCTCATTAAGATACTCTAAAAAGTCATCAGGTGCAAAGTAACCTCTTAAATTATCGATAACTTCTTTGTTTGGTTTCATAAAAAAGATAATGGGTACATGTTTAAACTCTGGTAGTTGATCTCTTTCATTGGGTGTCTCCCTGTCGGCTTGCACCAAGATGTAGTTTTTGAGCTTTTTAGCAACAGCTGGATTTGAAAGGGTTTTTTCTTTCATTTTGTCACACCATCTACAGCCTACACTTACAGCCATGACCATGAGCATTTTATTCTCTTTTTTTGCTTTTTCAAATGCAGTAGGAAGGTCTCTCTCCCAAGGTATACCATAGGTCTCTCTCTTCTCTACTTTAACTGTTTCTACGGTTTGCTTCTCATCGGCACAAGCTGAAAAGATTAAGAGTGTACTGAGGATGATTCCAAGTTTTAACCACATATTTTACCTTTTTATGATTTATTATTAATTTATTTTATAATGGTTTTTTTATTTATTCTTAAAAAAGTATAAATAAGATAAAAGTTATTCCGAAATGTTTTAAAAGTTAACAAGTTCAAATTTGCTATACTTCCTTTAATGATACAAAGAGGGAAATAAAAATATGATTTTAATGATAGACAATTACGACAGTTTTACTTATAATGTGGTTCAGTACTGTTTAGAGCTTGGAGCTGATCTAAAAGTAATTCGTAATGATGAGTTGACAGTAGAAGAGATAAAAGCCCTGAATCCAGAAAAGATTATAATCTCTCCTGGTCCAGCTACACCCAATGAAGCTGGAGTTACCTTAGAGGTTATTAAAGCGTTTGCTGATACGACACCCATATTTGGTATCTGCTTAGGGCATCAAAGTATTGCCCAAGCTTTTGGTGGAGAGGTTATTCGTGCGAAAAACATGATGCATGGAAAAACTTCTCAGATAGAAGTGGATAGAGAGACGGTTATATTTAATGGTTTACCTGAAGAGTTTAGAGCCACACGTTATCACTCTTTAACAGTAAATAAAGATAATTTACCATTAAATATCATTGCTACTTCACACTCTAAAGATGACCATGAGATTATGTCACTTGAGATAGAAGGAAAAGATGTTTATGGCGTTCAGTTTCACCCTGAGTCGATTATGTCTGAGCATGGGCATGAGATGTTGGACAACTTTTTAAAATTATAAAGTGTAGAGATGAGCCGAACGTTATTTTATATTTTCTTACTTTTTTATACGTTGGCTGTTGTTTATTCAGCAAGTGTACTTCCTATAGGTCCTCATGAGGCAACGGTTTATTATACAGATACTTATATTTTGCACTACTTTACACACTTTTGTAATGGATGGTTTGGTAATGGTTTAGATTTTCGTTTTCCTTTTATATTTTTTGGGTTTTTAAATATTCCTCTATTTTTTATAATGAGTAGACTCTATTTTAATGACAAAGAAGAGAGTTATTTGGCAACCATGATTTTTGCACTGCTTCCTGGTATTGTAACTTCAAGCATATTGGTCAATATTGCTGTTCTTGTCATGACTTTAGTTTTAGGCTTTATTACATTTTATGAGAAAAAGAAGTTGTTATGGCAAGGGGTTGTCATGATACTTTTGTTGTTAACACATGATGCTTCGGTTATATTTTTTATTGCTGTGGCTATCTTCTCTGCATTTAAACGAAACACGTTACTCTTTGCTCTTTCTATTGTATTGGCAGGAGTTAGTCTCTTTTATTTTAATGGTTTAGATATAGGGGGAAAACCTAAAGGGGAGTTTTTAGAACTTTTTGGACTCTATATTGCTCTTTTTTCTCCTTTAGTTTTTATCTACTTTTTTTATGCTCTTTATAGAATTTGGCTACGAGAACGTAAAGATATCCTTTGGTATATTTCATTTTCTGCATTTGCTTTTTCTATACTTTTGTCTCTCAGGCAACAAGTTATTATGACTGATTTTGCTCCCTATGTTATTGTGGCAGTAGTCTTAATGGTTGTGACGTATCAACAGACTTTAAATGTTCGTTTACCACAGTTTCAAAAGTGGTATAAAAGAGGCTTTTCTCTTGTTATTCTTTCACTATTTGTCTCTTCTTTTGTTATATTTTCTCATAAATCATTTTTTTATTTTTTAGATGATAAGTCAAAACATTTTGCTTACGCATTTTATGAACCTTATTGGAAAGTGTTGGAATTGAATGCAATTGAGAAAGATTGTTACACTACTAAGAACCCAAAAGTACAATATCAATTAAAATATTATGGCATAGATGCGTGTACAGATTTAGATGTTCCTAAAATACACAAATAAGCAAAACTTACACATACTATAACGCCGAAGTATAGAAATTATATACTCCTAATGGTAGAATTATTCCACACATTCAATAAAGGAGAACTCGATGGCTCAAAAAGCGATTAGAGAATATGACGCAAAGTCAATTTTAGCCAAACATTGGGATAAGTACTTTCCAGATTTTACTTATGCTTATGAAACAGTAATGGTTCAAAATGGAGCAGACTTAACAGAGGCTGCAAAGTCAAATGCATGGTTAAATGAAAAAACATTGGTTGCAAAACCAGACATGTTATTTGGTAAAAGAGGTAAAAATGGATTGGTTCTTTTTAAAGATGCTAAGCCAGGTGATGTTTCTTTAGCGAAAGCCACTTCATGGATTGATGAAAAATCAAGCCAAAAACAAGAAGTTTTCTTTGAATTTGATGGAGATACTCCAACCGGAGAGCCTTCTGTTGATATGTTAACTCACTTCCTTGTTGAGCCATTTATGCCTCACTCACAAGAAGAAGAGTATTATGTAAGTGCTACTTGTGTAGGCGATGATGATGTTATCTATATGTCTGCTGAAGGTGGTATGGAAGTTGAAGAGGGTTGGGACGAAAAAGTAACAGAAGTTGCATTCCCTATTACGGCAACTGAAGATGAGATAGCTGAAAAAATTAGAGCAAATGTTCCTGCTGATGTTGCAGAGAAAGATAAAGCTCAATTTGCAGAATTTTGTATCGGTTTCTTTAAAGCGTACCGTGAACTAAACTTCGCCTACCTAGAAATCAACCCTTTTGTAATGCAAGGTAATAAAATCGAGCTTCTTGATATGGTTGCAAAACTGGATGATACAGCTGGATTTATGATGGTTAATGAGTGGGGTGATGTTCCTTATCCAACAGCATTTGGAATGGAAGATAAATCTCCAGAAGAAGAAGCAGTTGAACTTGCCGATTCTAAAACTGGTGCCTCACTTAAGCTAACAATTCTTAAGCCAGAAGCTCGTATCTGGACAATGGTTGCAGGTGGTGGTGCTTCAGTTGTTTATGCTGATACCATTGCTGACATGGCAGGAATCGAAGACCTTGCTAACTACGGAGAGTACTCTGGAGGCCCAACTACTGGTGAGACCAAATTTTACGCTGAGACACTTTTTGACCTTATGACAAGAGAAAAAGATGCACAAGGTAGAGGAAAAGTTCTTATTATTGGTGGAGCGATTGCTAACTTTACAGATGTTGCTAAAACATTTACAGGTATTATTCAAGCATTTGAAAATTACCAAGATAAGTTAAAAGAAGTAGGTGTGAAAATCTATGTAAGACGTGGTGGACCAAACTATGAAAAAGGTCTTAAAGATATTAAAGAAGCTGCTGACAGAATGGGTCTTTACATCGAAGTTTATGGACCAG
>LBBO01000002.1_pt31 | contig 13975 bp, 13 predicted proteins | sample 329191 | NCBI WGS metagenome assembly LBBO01 (sample SAMN03174413, study PRJNA266758) | hydrothermal vent metagenome | biome: marine hydrothermal vent; feature: marine hydrothermal vent chimney; material: microbial mat material; isolation source: microbial mat from marine hydrothermal vent chimney...
GTCAAGCTATGCAATTCGAGTTCCTACATCATTTGGGTCGATGGCAAAAGCCAAAGCACTCATAGATGCAGGAGGAGGTGCTTTTTTACGATTCGCTGAAAGTGGAGCAAAAATAGAAGACCTAGAGTTTATGGCTTTAACCCATCTTCACATTGACCATTCGGCTGACCTTCCTGCATTTATGAAAGCTGGTTATTTTTCAAAGAGAACAAATGTTCTTCCTATTTTAGGGACAACAGAGGCTGGAGATTTGTTAACGTTGGAAGTGAAGTAGAGAGGAGGAGTTCTCTCTACTTAGGAAGTGATGGCTTCAGCCTCACCATGTAGATGAATAGTGACTACTTTTTGTCACCACCACACTTACCTTCACCACATTTTGTACTGTTGGCTTCAGTAGCTTTTTTATCGCCACCACACTTTTCAGTTTTAGCACTCGTTGCAGTCTCTGCAGTTGTATCGTTACATCCAGTAAAAGCCATTAATGCCATTGCAATTAATGATCCAGTTAGTATTTTTTTCATATAAATCCTTTTTTAATTTAAGTTTTGCGTGTTTATTATAGCTAAAAATTATTATTTATTATGCAATTTTTGTTACATTTTGTAACTTTAATTTGAAAAATTAGATTATAAGATAAAGTATTAAGGAAGAGACTTGGTGATGTACAAGAAGTACATCACCAAATAATACGTTTTTAGATAAACCATTTAGTGGTTTATTGCACTCTGCTTTAACATTTATCATAAAAAATCCTTTTTATGTTAAGTCATTATAAATTATAACAAAATATAAAAATTACTTATGTAATAATTGTTACAGTTATAAATTTGTGAATAATGTTATAATATTTTATGAAAAAAATAGTAACTAGAAGAGTATTTATAGCCTCTACACTCCTTGCAGGAACAGCTTTGGTGCTACTGCCTCAGGGTGCAAAAACAGATATAAAGATAGAACCTTTTAAAGTCATGGCAACCGTACAAGAGGTTCTTTTCCCAAAGGGGTTAGAAGCACCTGCTGCTTCACAATTTGGAGCGACCTCTTACCTCTTAAATGTTTCAACCCACTCCTCTTTTTGGGCTGCAGACTTAAAGTTTCTAGCCCATGGGGCAACCTTGCTTATGAATGAAGAGCGTGACTTTTTAAACATGACCCCAAAAGAGCAAGATAACGCTCTAAGAAGTTTTGTTAACAAGAATGCCAAAGGTGAAAGTTGGGTTTCCCTTCTGCTTTTTTATACCTTAGAGGCTCTCTTAAGCGACCCTATTTATGGTGGCAATACAAGTGAGTCAGGTTGGAAATGGTTGGGGCATAATAGAGGGCAACCACAACCAAAAAAGATGTTTGCAGAAACAATATAAATTTGAATCGTAGGGTATGGTTTGCCCAACAAAACCAAAGAGGAAAAATAAAATGAAATACGACGTATGTATAGTAGGCACAGGAGCAGGAGCATCAGGGGTAGCCCATACCCTCACTCAAGCAGGTAAAAAAGTTATTATGCTCGAACGTGGTGGCTTCCTAAAAGAGAAAGATTTCTCAAAAGATGAGATAGCCTACTGTAAACGTGACATCGTAACGCCGAACCTCAAAGAGTCGTACCATACCATTGAAGCATTAGAAAATGGAAAGTGGGTTAAAACACCTACCTATGTAACCGAGAGCAGTTTTTTTAATGGAAACATCGTTGGAGGCTCTTCTAACTTTATGAGTGGCTATTTTCATCGTCTAAAACCTATGGACTTTAAACTGCTCTCTACTTATGGAGCCATAAAAGGTGCCAATGTGGTGGATTGGGTTATAGATTACAATGAACTTGAACCCTATTATGAAAAAGTAGAACGTTTGGTAGGCATCAGTGGTGAAGTCACCCCTTACAGATACCATGAACCAAGAAGCACCAAAGATTTCCCCTACCCTGCTTTAGATGAACACCCTATCGCCAGACTCATCGACATAAGTTGTAAAAAGTTAGGTTTTGTACCCTACAAAACCCCTCGTGCCATTTTGTCAAAACCAAAAGAGGAACGCGACAACTGCTACTACTCCAACTACTGTGGCTCGTATGGCTGTTCAAGTGGAGCAAAAGGGAGTGCTAGGGCTTCTCTACTGCAACCTGCACTTAAAACAGGGAACCTAACCATTATAACTCACGCCTTTGTGAAAAAGCTGGTGGAGAAAAACTCCAAAGTAAGTGAAGCCGTTTATATAGATACCCAAACAAAAAAAGAGCATAGCATTAAAGCAGACATTTTTGTGGTGGCAGGTCAAGCCGTAGAGAGTTCACGTCTGCTACTCAACTCTAAGTCTAAAAACTTCCCCAACGGTTTAGCCAACAACGCTGGTCAAGTAGGAAAAAACCTACTCTTCTCAGCAGGAGGTGTCGGCTCTGGTCAATTTGATGCCAAAGCCATACCCTTAAAAGATCTGATGGTCGAAGGTCTTTTTGTTAACCGTTCCCTTTGTGATTGGTACGAGATAGACGGCATAAAAGGGGGTCTTGTTGATTTTCTTTTTGAACATGCCAATCCCATTTCAAAAGCAAGTAAACAGCGTTGGAGTGGTGGCGATTTACTTTGGGGAAAAGAGCTACAAGATAAAATATTTAACAAGTTCAGAGCCACCAAACAGCTCAACTTTGAAGTCTTTAACGACTGGCTACCCACCGATGACTGTTTTGTAAGCGTCGATGAAAAGTACAAAGATGTCTATGGTATCCCTGTTGCCAACATTAGAAGAGGAGCCCACCCCCATGACCTAGATGTAGCAGAACGCTTAGCAAAAAAAGCCATAGAGGTTATGAAGGAGATGGGAGCCACAGACATACGTTCTTCCATGAGTAGCTACCCACCTGCCAACCTACAAGCAGGAGGATGCCGTTTCGGAGACGACCCAAAAACCTCAGTACTCAACAAACACTGCCAAGCCCATGAAGTAGAAAACCTTTTTGTAAGCGACGGAAGTTTCATGCCCACAGGTGGTTCAGCCACCTATACTTGGACGATTTATGCTAACTCTTTTCGGGTTGGGGATTATATTCTGGAGCATTTTTAAGCACAAATTCTATTATAATAACAAAGCAAAAGGAAGAAAGTGAAACTTATTAAATTTAGTGTTGTCACCATCACTGCTATGTTGCTTCTCTTTCTCCTCCTAAACTACCTCTACCCCCTCAACACAGCACGACTCAACAAACCTCAATCAACCCTAATTTATGATAACAATAAGCATCTCATATCTGTAAAACTAAGCCCTGATGGGTTTTTACGAATGCCTATAAAAGAAGTTTCATCTGATATAAAAAAGATTGTCCTCGCCTATGAAGATCAGTATTTTGAAAAGCATTTTGGGATTAATCCTCTCTCAATTGTTCGTGCTTTATGGTCAAACCTTAGCAACTCACGAAAAATAGGAGCTTCTACCATTACCATGCAGGTGGCTCGGATGATGCACCGTGAGCCTCGTACGCTGAAACAGAAACTCATAGAGATGTTTCAATCTTTACAACTAGAGATGAACTACAGTAAAGAGGAGATACTTACTTTTTACCTGAACAATGCCCCTTATGGAGGGAATGTAGAAGGCTTTGCTTCTGCCTCATTTCGTTACTTTAATTTAGCACCCTCTTCTCTTTCGCTTTCACAGATAGCCTACTTAACCAGCATTCCTAAAAACCCTAATGCCAATAGACCAAAAAGGAATAGAGACATCTCTCTTATAAAAAACAGGCTTTTAGAACGAATTTATAATTTAGATTTATTAAAAAAGAAGATTATCTACGGGCTAAAAAAGAGAAGATAACAACCGATATAAGAAATCTACCTCATCAAATTCCTCATCTTTCAGCCCAGATAAAAAGAGAAGGTGAAGTCTATACCACCATTAATATGGCTCTACAAAGTAAAGTGGAAGAGCTTGTGGCTTCACAAACCAAAGAGCTTAAAAAGTTTGCTATTTATAATGGTGCTGCTGTGGTCATTGAGAACAAAACCATGAACATTGTAGCCTATGTCGGTTCACACAATTTTTATGACAATAAACATGGAGGTCAAAATGATGGTGTAAGGGCTTTGGTCTCCCCAGGATCAACACTTAAACCTTTTGTCTATGCCAGAGCTTTAGAGCAAGGATTGATAACACCTCTAAAAAAAGTGTATGATGTTCCTCTCTTTATAGATGGGTACAAACCCACCAACTATGCCAAAGAGTATTTGGGTGAAGTGACAGCAACCGAAGCGTTACAGTTCTCTTTGAATATTCCTGCTGTTGAACTCGACAGACTCTTAAAAGAGAAGAGTCTCTATATCCTACTGAAACAAGCCCAAATATCTTCTCTTACCCACCCAAAACACTACTATGGTTCTGCTTTAACCCTTGGGGGATTGGGTCTTTCCCTTAAAGATAATGCTGAACTTTTTGCCATGTTGGCAAATGGTGGGGTCTATAAAAAGTCAACGTTTCTACAAAACGATAAACAGAAAAGTAAACAGATACTCACATCTCAATCGACCTACCTCATCTCAAACATCTTAGCCGATGCACCCCGTCTCTCTTTCTCTGCTTCCTGGGAGTACATGAAAGATATGCCTCGTGTCGCTTTTAAAACAGGAACTTCTGCTCATGCCAAAGATATGCTGACCATTGGGTATACGCCAGAGTATACGGTGGCTGTTTGGTATGGGAACTTTTCCGGAAAAGCGAGTAAAGCCTACAACGGAAGCTATGCTACAGGGCTAAATGTAGCCTCTCCTACCATGTTTAAAATTTTTAAAGCCTTAGGAAAACAGTCATGGTTTCAAAAACCAAAAGGTATCTCTACTCAAAGTATTTGTCAAGACAGTATACAACTAGAAGAGTGCCAAGAGTTCATAAAAGATAGTATCATAAATGGAGTAAAAGCAAAAGCTCCTTGCCAAGCCATGAGAGCTGAAGTACTCTCTTACCTCATAGAAAATAGAAAAATAGAGAGCTTTAAATCACTCTCAACACATCACTGCTACAAAGAGTGGAAAGAGTATAAACCCCTCATTACCAACCCCATTCACAACAAAACCTATACCCACAATAGACTGCTTCCCCCTGAACTCAAAAAGAGCATGCTACAGTGTTACTCTTTTGAAGAGAATCGCACCATTTACTGGTTAATAGACAATGAAGAACCTATTATTGGAGCGTCATCTGTTCCGTTCTACACCTACTTAAGCCCAAAAAAACATAAAATTTCATGTTTAGATGAAGGAGCTAAGATGCAAACGGTGGAGATTTTTTCTAAAGAGTGGTAGGAGTAAAATAGGATTATTTATGCTAAAATAAACAAAAAGGACTCATCATGATAAAGCGACTCCTACCCCTCATATTAACAACGTTACTCTTCTCTAACCCCATCAAAACAAGTGAAAAGATTGTCCCTGTAGATAGACCGTTCAGCGTTGAGTCTAAAAGCTCTATTTTTGATGATAGGCAGACCTATACCCATAAACCTCTCTTCAGTTGTCAACCAGCACTTCATGCTGTTTACAAAATAGAGTCTAGAAAGAAAATAAAAATAATTCCAAAAACGCCTCTACAGAGTGGCTCACACTATAGCTGTGAATTTAAAAGAGAGAGCTTCTCCTTTCAGACAGAGGCTCTAAAAGTAGTCAATGTCGACTATTTTAAAGCAGAAAAAGTTTTACGTTTGAGCTTTAATGACAACGTTGACCTCACTTCCCTTAAAGAGAACCTTCTCTTGACAAAAGTTGACAAACTCTCAAAGACAAAGCTTAACTACTCTCTAGAGGAGAGTGACCATAACAACATTTTACTAAACATTAATGAACCTATAGAAAATAGTACCCTTGTTCTCGATATTGACAAAGCGTTAAGCACAACAGACAACACAACCTTAGAGAAGAGTTTTACTACTCAGTTTAACAAAAAGAGCACCGAAGTTATTTTAGACAAAGAGAAAAAAGCGATGAGCATTGTCGATGCACCACAGATGATTGCTTTGGAGAGAGGAGAATTTGCCATTCGTCTCTTTTTAAGCGATACCCTAGAAGATGATGCAAAAAATAGTATAGAAGTTGAGGGCATTGAAAACATCAAGCTCAGTAAAAACCACTACGTCGACTATAAACTACGCGAAAAGTATAAACTTTCTGAAGAGTCTTACTACTATACTGACATTATCTCCTCAGAGTTTCAACCCAACAGTAACTACAATCTTACACTGAAAAAAGGACTGAAGAGCTACCGAGAGCTTAAAGAAGACAAAGCCTACCAACTAAAAAGTGCTGACCGTGCAAAAAGTATACTCTTTGATGGGAACAAAGAGTACCTCTCTAACCTTGGTGAGTTGGGCTTCTCTTCGGTCAATGTTGACAAAGCCACCCTTATTGTAGAGCGTCTACTTGATGACAACTTACGCTACTTTATGAATTTTAAAGGTGCCAACATCGATAAAGTAGACCTCTATACCAAAGAGATACTGAGCAAAGAGTTGACCCTTAACAATCAAAAAAATGAAATTTTAAAACAGAAGTTTTCACTAAAAGAGCTGGATGAGAAGCTCCCTTTTGGTGTCTATAAAATTAGCCTACGTTACGATGAAGTAGTTAAGGAGAAAGTCGAAGAGCGTTCCTCTTCAAAGGTTCTTTTTCTCTCTGACTTGGGTATCTCGCTCAATCTTGCTAAAGAACAAGCTTTTGTAAGTGTGCTCTCTTTAAGTTCTGCTCAACCCATCGCCGATGCCAAAGTTGAACTGTATGGCGAGAACAACGACCTTATAGTCACAGCAATAACCAACAAAGATGGGGTTGCCCTTATGGAGAGAGAAGCGCTACTCGAAGCAAAACCAAGAGGGGTGGTGGTTACTACCTCTAACGATAAAAACTTCTTAGCCCTCAACAAAAGCATCGATAGCCCCTCTCCTAGTGAAATCTTAGAGAACAGAGAACGATTTAAAGCCCATCTCTATTTTCAGAGTAATATTTTACGCCCTGCTTCTAAACTAAATGCCCTGATTACGGTTAAAGACAGAGACTTTATCTCTGCAAACAGACTCCCTATTAAGTTGATACTAAAAGAGCTTTATGGAAAAACAGTGCATGAAAAAGTTTACCACACTGATGAGTTTGGACTCATAGAGTTTCAGCACCAATTTGACAATGAAGATAAAACAGGCAACTATGAGTTGGCTGCCTTTATAGGTAAAGAGAGAATAGGAAGCAAAATTCTAAAGGTTGAAGCCTTTATGCCTCCTAAAATAGAGAGCAGCATCATTACCAACCAAGAGATTTACCAAGCAGGTGAACCTATAGAACTCAACATTAGCTCCTCTTACCTTTTTGGAGCCCCCTCTTCTGGACTACAAGGCTCGGTTAAACTTGATGCCACTGCCATGGATTTTTCTCATGAGAAGTTTAAAAATTATAGCTTCTCAAATAACAACCTTAGTGAAAACCGTGCACAATCTTACCTCAACAGTCACGATGAATTTACCTTAAACAATGAAGGAAAAGTCTCACTGATGCTTGCTACCAACATCACACAAACTCTCCCTTCCATTTTAGAAGCGATGATAAATGTCACCGTCATGGACGACACACAACCCCTCTCCAGCTATAAAAAAGTAAAAATTTACCCCTATAAAGCAATGGTTGGTGTACAAATTAATAAAAACTCTTTTGAAAAAGGTCAAAAACTGGAGGGGAAAGCCCTACTCATTGACCCCATGACAGGCAAAGTCATAGAACGTAAACTCTATGCTACTCTTAAACGAATAAGTTGGCACTATGACTACAGTGATGGACACTACAACTGGCAAAAAGAGAGTAAAGTGGTTGAGAACTTTAGCCTCAAATCCAATGAAACATTTAGTCGAGAGATTCATGAAAATGGTGACTATGTCATTGAGATACATGACCGATTGGGTGGACATTCTGCCTCTGAAACCTTTGATGTCTGGTGGTGGTCATACTCCAACATCTCCCCTAAAAATGACCTAAAATCTGTAGAGATTAACTTTAAAGATGGACTCTATAAAAAAGGAGACTCATTAGAAGTAACCCTTAAGTCACCCATTTTAGAGGGACAACTCTTTCTTACTTTGGAGTCTGACAAAGTAGAGCTTTATAGACGACTTGAACTGCACAAAGGTGTGGCAAAAGTTACGCTACCTATCAACATCGATATAAAACGGGGGCTACACCTTCATGCCACAGCCATTCGTGCTTCGGACACCCCTTCAAAACTTATTCCTTTTAGAGCCATGGGGTATAAATTTGTTAAGCCCAACCGTGAGGGACATAAAATAAAAGTAAGTGTCGAAGCACCAAAGGTAAGTAAGTCAAAAAGCTCACTCTCTCTAAAAATCAATACCGATAAACCTGCCAAAGTGTTGGTCAGTATTGTAGACAGAGGAATACTACAACTCGTAGACCAAAAGAAGCCAGAGATTTTTAACTACTTTAATGAACCAGCTGATAAACAGCTCAGTTATTATGACCTCTATGACCAATTAACCAGCTACATTGCTGAGGGTAATCTACTAAGTTTTGGAGCTGGGGATATCATGGCAATGAAAAAGAAACACTTGGCACCAGACTTAGGAAAACGGGTAAAACCATTTATGCTCTGGTCGGGTATAGTCGATGTAAGCACAAAAGAGAAAACCATCAACATAGATATTCCAGAGTTTAATGGTCGTGCTTCCATTGTTGCTATTGCCATGAACCAAGAGAGCATTGGTGTGAGTGAACAAGATATTACCATCAAAGATGATGTGATGCTCAAACCATCCTACCCCAAATATGCCTTGGAAGGAGACACCATAGAGGTTCCTCTACGAATCTTTAATACCACCAAAGAGAGTAAGACCATTACGCTCAGCTCCAAACGCTCTAACAATCTATCTTTTATTTTAGCAGACGATAGCCTAACCATTCCTCCTCACAGTTCAAAAGTTATTAATGCCATGCTCTATGCCAATGAAGTAGGGAAAGGCACCATTACGCTCTATGCCACCTACGGTACTGAAACAATTAGTAAAAATGTTGAACTGCCCATCTATAACCCTCACGCCATCTCAACCAAAACATTTAAAGGCATTAGCAACACAAAACAGAGCTTTAAAACTCCTACAGCATACCGTAACGCTAAGGTCTATATTAACCTTTCAAATAACCTCGTAGGTGCGTTAAGAGATGATCTGAAGTACTTGGTAAACTACCCTTATGGTTGTGCTGAACAAACCTCATCGACACTCTCTGCCATGCACTATGCCAAAGCGTTTTTGGAGAAGGACAGTTTGGTAAAAGAGAGTGAAAACTTTATTCGCCAAGGGGTTAAAAAACTACACAATATGCAAAACTACTATGGTGAGTTCTACTACTGGGCAAATGGTGAACATGTAAATGCTTATGCTTCACTCTATGCTGCACAAACACTACTGGAACTCCAGCGTGATGGTACAGAGATGAGCCAAACCTTTGTCAAAAAGACCATTAAAATGCTTCAAAATGTTGCGAAAGAGTATGGGAGCTATGAGGGTACCTACACTCAATTTCACCGTGTCTATGCAGCCTTTATTTTGGCTGAACATAAAGCACTGGGTGAAAGCACAGCCAACATGCTCTTTGAACAAAAAGTTTACAAAAAACACTTCTTAGCCAATTACTACATGGCTGCCATCTTAAAAATGCAGGGAAAAGAGCAAGAGGCTGAGAAACTTTACAACAGCAGCACCCATGATTTATCACGGTATGCCCATAAACCTTATGGAAACCAAACAGGGAATTTTGAGTCCAATATTCGTGATATGCTCTTACATTTCATCATAAAAACAAGTTACTTTAACAAAGAGGAGAAAGATTTGCTCACCATACAAAAAGAGTTTGCTAACCTCTACTCTACACAGAGCAAAGCTGTTGCACTAAAAGCCATCAGTATCTATCTGGATAAACCTAGCGACTCGAAACTCAATGTCAATGTTGCCGTTAATGGAGAGCATGCAAACTATACAGAGCCTCAAATCATTACGCTGGAAAAACTTAAAAGTTCAACCATTGAACTCAGACCAAAAGGTTCTGCCATGAGTTACAGTGTTGAGTTGGTTAAGCATCTTCCAAAAGCCATAAAAAACAGACTCTCTAAAAAGAAAGAGCTGAGTATCATGCGTGAGTTTGTAGATGCCAAGGGTACAAAAGTCAATCTTAAGAGCCTAAAACAGGGTGCTAAAATCTACTCTAAAGTTCACATCTCCAACATGGGAGAACTGAACCAAGTGGTCATAAACCAAAGAGTACCTGCCTGCTTATCAATTGTTAACAACAATATTAATGATACAAAAGCAACATTTAAAAATGAAAATATCCAAGTAGCGTATCGAGAGATTCGTGATGATAGGATACTGCACTTTGTCAACTTAAAGAAAAAAGAGAAGTATGATAAAGTACGAAAAAAGCATACGCTTCTGCAAAATATTGGCGTTATCTATACCCCTTTAATGGTGACAACAAAAGGAGAGTGTAGCCTGCCTGCAGCGATTACAGAGGCTATGTATGATACACGTATTCATGATTATGCAAAGGAAAAAGGACAACTTATTGTCAAATAAGCCCCTCTTTCTCTTCATGGATACAATTGTGAAGACGGTGAGACTTGACAATAAGTAAACCAAGATATAAAAAAGCATTTTCATTTGAAGCAGCAGAAGAGATGATTATTGATGAAAAAAACAGTACCTATAATCCTGACCTTATAGAAGCATTTATGGCACTAAAATATGAATTTAGGGAGATATCTTTGAAATATTCGGATAAATAGTAGAATTTATACTCACTTTTATTAAAATAACATAATTTAATTGTTATTATTTTTTATATTGTAAAATATAGATACTTTTAGTAACAAATAAATAGGAGGCATTAATTTAAATCCGATAAAATATCTCCTATTTAATCATTCTTGATATTATCTCTTAAAACTTTATAACAATGAAAAAGGGAAAGATGAGAATATTAAAATACAGCTCTATTATTATTGTAATAGCCTTGATACACCTATACTTATACCATAACGCTTTTATAGAACTTGTAGACAAAGCCATTCCAAATCTATTCTCTGCTTATTTTGGTGAAAATCAATCTCCTGACTATGCAAACTATTATAAAAACATAAACATCATTACTTCACTGTTGCTCTCTATGTTGGCACTCTATCTACTCTTTAAACGACACTTTATTTATCTTTTTTCTCTTTTTCTCTTAACCATTGTTATCAGTAGTTTATGGTTTCTTTTCTCTCTAAATTATCACCTCTATGTGCATATTATCTACTTAGGGATACCCTACACCATTACTTTTATATTCATCTCACTCATTGCTGTTTTTAGCAATGAAAAAGAGAAAAAAGAACAACGCTTGGTACTTAAAGATTCTCAAGAGGGTGCTTTAAACAGTATGAAAACCATCATTAACATTCATGACAAAGAGACAGGAGAACACATTATCCGTACCCAAGAGTATACCAAGGTAATGGCTCAATACCTCCATAGAAATAGATTATATCGAGATATTGTTACCCCAAGATTTATAGAACATCTCTATAAGGCTGCTCCTCTTCATGATATTGGAAAAATCGGTATACCTGATGCTATTTTAAAAAAACCAGGAAAATTAACCCATACAGAGTTTGAAATTATGAAACAGCACGCTACTTTAGGAAAAGAGATTGTTGAAAAATTCATGACCCATCGTAATAAAATTAATTTTTTTACAATTCTACATGATATGGTTTATGCACATCATGAGCGTTGGGATGGAAAAGGATACCCTTGCCAACTACAAGGAGACGATATTCCTCTCTCAGCACAAATTATGGCACTGGTAGATGTCTATGATGCCTTGGTTAGTAAAAGACGCTATAAAGACTCATTTAGCTATGAGAGAGCCGATTCTATTATTATAGAAGGTAGAGGAACCCACTTCAATCCTGTTCTTGTAGATGCATTTTTAGAGGTACGAACCTCATTTCATGACATTGCTGATAGATGGAGAGATAAAGTTTAAAGAAGATATAAAGAGTAAAAGTATTCCCAATCTTTATGGGAAATACCATGAATTTGAAGTTTTGACTATAGTCCAGCCTCTGTAATTGCCTCAGCTTGTGCATGAGCATTTAAGGGGTCAAGCACAAGCTTTAAAGTACCATCATTCATGATTCTGTCTAAAGAATAAAGTGTCAAATCTATTCTATGGTCAGTCAGACGATTTTGAGGATAGTTATAGGTTCTAATCTTCTCAGAACGCGACCCTGTCCCTACTTGTAGTTTTCTTTGACTTGATGTCGCATCTAACTGTTTTTGTAATTCAAACTCATAAACTCTTGCTTTAAGAACTTTCATCGCTTTATCACGGTTTTTGTGTTGTGACTTCTCATCTTGAATAGCAGCCACAATTCCAGTAGGAATATGTGTTAAACGTACAGCAGAGTCGGTGGTGTTAACTGACTGCCCACCACATCCACTTGAACGGTAAACATCCATTTTAATGTCATTGGCTTTTAACTCTACTTCTACATCATCCACTTCTGGAATAACGGCTACCGTAATAGCTGAAGTGTGTACACGCCCTTGTGTCTCTGTATCTGGAACACGTTGTACACGGTGAATCCCTGCTTCAAATTTAAGTTGAGAATAAACACCCTCACCACTAATCTGAGCAATCATCTCTTTATAACCACCAGCTGTTCCATCTGAAGAAGAGATAATCTCTACTTTCCAACCTACAAGTTCTGCATGGCGTAGATACATTTTAAATACATCTGCCACAAACAGTGCAGCTTCATCTCCACCTGCTCCTGCTCTAAGTTCTAAGAGAATATTTTTATCATCATTAGGGTCAGTTGGAATCATCAGTACTTTAATCTCCTCTTCCAGTTGAGGTAAAAGAGGTTCAAGTTCTGAAAGTTCTTCTTTTGCAAGGTCACCCAGTTCTGCATCACCAAGAAGCTCTTTATTTTCAACAATCGCATCAGCTGTCTCTATATACTGATTTGCTTTTTCAACCAAGTTGCTAAGCTTAGACTGTTCACGTCCTAAATCAGTCATTCTCTTAATATCAGAAGCAATATCTGGAGCAGATAAAAGGGTGCTTAATTCTTCATAACGGTCTATAAATGGTTGGAGTTTTTCTTTAAACATAGGAGGAACCTAGTAGTGGATTTTGTAAATCTAAAAAGAGATACATCAAACCCCAAAATGAGGTTGATATATAAAAGGGGGTGCTACTTACGCAGCTTCGATTTTGTTCACCATAGCGTGAAGTCTACTTACTTTTCTTGCAGCTGAAGTCTTCTTGATGAAACCTTTGCTTACAAGTTTGTGAATCTGCTTATTTGCTACTGTAAATGCTTCAGTTGCTGCTGCTTTATCATTAGCTTCTGCTGCTACAACTACTGCTTTAACAATGTTTTTAAAACGTGTTCTGTAATATCTGTTTCTCTCTGTTCTAGTAGCAGTTTGTCTAATACGTTTAATCGTTGACTTGTGATGTGCCATGTGTAAAATTCCTTTGTTACGTAACTGTTTTGATGTTAGCTCTATGCTCTCTAAAGAGGTTCAGAGTCTATAATTTGGCGAATTTTATCTAAAAAATTCTTTGCATCTCTTTATTTCTAAATATATACATCAAATTTCTTAGAAAAATTAATCTTATATATATTAGGAACTTATTGTATTCGATTTTGAACTTCTGCAGTTTTTTGTACATTTTGTTCTCTTTGGCTAATCTCTTTTTCTCTTAGCTGCAGCTCTTTTTCCCACTCTGCGATTTCAAGTTCTCGCTCTTCTATTCTGTATTGTGTCTCATCACTCTCTTGAATAGAGACTGTACTACTCTGCTCTTTCTCACTGGAACGCTCATCATCTTCCTCTCCACCTTCTGGTTCACCTACGGTCACATATCTTTTGTCTATGGCTGAGTTTCCTGCACTA
>LBBO01000001.1_pt69 | contig 13608 bp, 19 predicted proteins | sample 329191 | NCBI WGS metagenome assembly LBBO01 (sample SAMN03174413, study PRJNA266758) | hydrothermal vent metagenome | biome: marine hydrothermal vent; feature: marine hydrothermal vent chimney; material: microbial mat material; isolation source: microbial mat from marine hydrothermal vent chimney...
CCTTCACCTTTTTTGTATGAGGCTGGGTTGTTGAAGGGGTAGAGAATTTATTTCTCTCCTTTCTCTTTCCAATTGTAATATTGTTTTAATGTTAAGGAAATATTCTCTTGATCAATATGATGTCCCCCAAATCTAAGACACAAAAATAAAATTCAAATTCCACCTCTGCTCTAAGCACACTTTTCATTAGCTCCAAGTGTAGCAGTATTAACCTTATCATTTTGTAAATTTCGATAATAAAACTTATCAGGCGTTAAATATTTTAATGTACTGTGCAATCTCCTTTGATTATAAAATTTCATAAAATCAGCTATAGCTCGTTTAATCTCTTTAACATTTTTATAATCATTGATGTAAAGGTCTTCATATTTGATGGTTCTCCAGAACCTCTCAATGGCTATATTGTCAGTAGCTCTACCCTTACCATCCATAGAGATTTGAATCTGATGATTTTTGAGTATTTCTATATGTTCATTACTTGTATATTGACTGCCTTGGTCTGTATTGAATATTTCAGGTTTGGGATAGTTTGTTGTATCTGAACTTCTATGACGGTTTGTTTTGGTTGAATATACTAAATATAAATATTGTGTTTTTATTTAAATCTATCTCATAGTTTATAGTATATGTTTTAAATATCATATCTCGGATATTTTCATCATCAAAATAATACGATTGTCTATATTTATATGGAAAGTTTGGGATTTGATTAATTTGTATGTTTAAATCTTGTTTGAATTTTCTACTTGCAGTTATCTTGTCTTTAGCAATATGTTTTAAAATTACTAGTAGTTCTTGTTGATATTCTTCAGTTCTTATTATTTTCATTAATTATTTTCTAGTTCTTTAAAAAATAATTCAATTTCATCATCTGATTCTTCTTGCGTTAGTAGTCTCATTGTACCATTGTGAACATCATCTCTAATTTGATGTAATCTCTTTTTTCTTTCATAAAAATATGGGTCTAATTCTAAATTTTTATCTTTTGAGATAGCGATATTTTCACTATGATTGTTAACATAACTCATAAATTTTTGCACATAATTATCTTGAATTTCTACTAACATAGTTTGCATGATAAACTCCAATAAATTATTTATTTACTATTATATCAAACTAAAGTGAAGTTCACTTTAATCTCGTTCCCATCGGTTGAGTTGAACTACAAGTGCACCTTTAGCAAGATGCAACTTGAATATCAGGACTATAACTACTCTCGTAATAATTTGAATTACCAGCGATAGGTTCACTTGTTAGTTCCAATGATTTGTTAGGATACACACTTGCTAAGTCTTCAATTATTTTTTTTGCTAAGTAATATGCAAGGTTAGGAGGTACGGCATTACCAACCATTTTATATCCAGCAGTCACATTTTTATAATAGAACTTATGACTATCAGGGAATGTTTGTATTCTAGCACACTCTCTAACACTAAGTCTTCTATACAGATGTTCACTATGTGGAACAAATATTCTTTTATTTTGCTCTACAAATTGCATCTTAGGTGCTTGTGGATGTAATGGGGCATGTCTTCCACCTGCTTGTATTGTAAACGATGGCTCATCCCAACCTCTAACCCTATTTCTAGACATAAACATAGATGAAAAACCACCAGTCATAAATTCATGATTTTCTATTTTACAGTTATCACCATTTGTATAGTTTTTTTCCTTGGCAGGAAGTACATTATCTTTTAAATCAGAAATAACATCTTTCAAAAATCGTTTTTTTTCAAACTCTTTTGGAAATTTAAAAGTGATATTGAAGTCATTTCTAAATCCAATAAAAAATATCCTTTTTCTATCCTGAGGCACTTTATAATCATGAGCATTCATGAGTTTAAACGATAAGGTATACCCGCTGTCAATAAAGTGATTTTTTATATTTTCCAATGCATCTTCGTGTCTTGGAGCTAACATACCCGAAACATTTTCAGCTAAGAAAAATAATGGTTTTTTATCTCTTAAAACACGAATAAATTCAAAGAAGAGTTGACCTCTATCATCATCAATCCCTCTTGATTTCCCTGCTTCACTCCAACTTTGACATGGAGGGCCACCAATAAGTCCTAAAGTTTCAGGGATTTCATCTGATGGTATTTTTGATATACTTCTTCTATCTAAAATAGTATTAGGGAAGTTTTTTTCAAATGTTTCCCAAATTTCCTTATCATATTCATTCGCCCAAATAGTTTTAAAACCTGCTTTTTCAAAACCTAAATCTAATCCACCAGCACCTGAGAATAAAGATATTATATTCATTATTCTTTACCGATAGAAAGTTTATTAGTAAATAATGAATTAGGTGCTTTTAGTAAATTAATATCAAATTTTAATGATGGTTCAATTTTTGAACTAGCATTATGAATTCGAAAAGACAGTGTCCAATCATTATTAAGTTCGACAATTAAAGTTGTTAATGTATTTTCTTTATATGATATATCTATAATTTCAGTTGGTAAATTAACTTTTGGTGTATTAAACTTAGGATTAATATCTTTAAAAGGTAGATTTAAAGTACCATGTAAATTATATGCTTGAATTTCAATATTATTTTTACTTTTTATTACTTTGTAAAAATCTTTAGTTCCTATAAGATACTCTACTAAAGTAGACGCAACTTGGGAAGGGTTTGTATTATATAATCTTAATAATTCTGTTTTAAAGGCTTCTAATATAGGTGTATATATTGTAGGATGATAATTGCCCAAAGATTTCCAAGTTTTAGTTTTATTACTTTCTGTTCTTATTTTTTCAAGAGAATCAAATATTGGTCTTATTTCATCGAAATATTGCATGGATGATTTTATTCCAAGCCACTTTTCTCCAAAATCAATTTTATTAGAAAGTCTTGAGTGTTTTATAGCTTTATGATTGTTTTTAGATGAAATTCCTATTTCCCATTTTTGTAACAACCTTATAGCAACAACATCTCTTACATCACCATCTTGTCCCTTGTCATCTGTTAATATTTCTAATTGTAAAATATCATCTTTATCAAAACTGTTAGATAATCTTGGTTCTATATCAATTAAAAAATTAACTGCAAAACTTGCATAAAGTAGAAATTCTCCTTGTCCTGTTTCTTCAAAAGAATTAAAGTGCTTTTTTGCTGTTAATAATGCATTGTTTTCTAGAACTTCGACTGTTGTTGCTCTTTCTAGTTTTTCTTTAAATTCTTTTAAAATCGCATATTCAAATGCTTTCCCATTCTTTGTTTGAGTAGATTCTTTTTTCATTTATGTTCCAGTGTGTAGTATGAATATTTAGATAATAGCAAAAATTTACTTTTGAACTAGTTTGATGCTATTGTCTATGTTTTTTTGAATGATACTATAAAATTTTAAGAAGTTAAGAAAATGTGGCAAATTGCAATATAATTCAAAGTGAAAACTGTTTCCTAACGGGGGCGTGGGTAAGCGACAGCCGATGAGAAAGTTTAGTTTCGCATTGGATGCTCGCTTCTCCCGCTTGTTGTTCGATGCCTAGCATCGGGCAGCAAGTGGGTGTTCAGCCCACGCCCCCGTTGTTCGAATGCGAAGCGTTCGAACAACGGTTGTCTTGAGAAATAAGTTACCCTTTTTCATCTCTCTACTTCTTAATTGTTTTTTTCTTTTAAAAATTATAGCGAAATAAACGCGGCTGGGTAACTTATTTCTCTACTACGTTTTGTTATGTTGAATATGTGAAAAACTCCCAACTACTTTGCTTTGCACCTAAAGATAAATAAACTGCTTGAGCTGTTGTATTGTCTTTTGATGTAACCCATTGCAATCTCGATGCATTTTTTGATTTTGCGTACATCTCACAATGTTTAATAAGCCTTGTTGCTATGCCTTTGCCTCGATAGTTTTCGATAGTATATAAATCATTCATGATAGCAACTTTTGAAATTATAGATGAAGCATAAGTAAAATATACAGTTGCAAATGCAACAATTTTATTATCTTTTCTGAAAGCAAAAAGACATCCTTTTTCTGTATTTATTCCAAACTGTGAAAAAAATAATTTATTTTTATTATCATCAATATTTTGTATTTTATAAAATTCTTGATACTGTCTTATTAGAGGTAAGGCTTCATCAATATTATTAGTATTTATATCTTCTATCAAGTTTATTCCTTTGTTACATAACGGGGGCGTGGGTAAGCGACAGCCGATGAGAAAGTTTAGTTTCGCATTGGATGCTCGCTTCTCCCGCTTGTTGTTCGATGCCTAGCATCGGGCAGCAAGTGGGTGTTCAGCCCACGCCCCCGTTGTTCGAATGCGAAGCGTTCGAACAACGGCTGACTTGAAGGACAAGTGAATTAACGACTTGAAACTTTTGTCTTTTAAGTTTATCAAATCGACACTTAAAAGCTTTGTATTTCGCGAGATTTCACTTGTTCTTCTTCCAAGGATTTGTTATATACCCCGTCTTTTATGTTAGTTGGTCTTTTATGATAGTCCAAGCTGAATTATGTTGAGTAAATCCAATTTTTGGATAATACTCTGTAGCATCTGGTGCTGATAGTAATATTACTTTACATTTATCATTAAGTTGTTCTTGAACTTTAGAGATAAGTTTTTTACCAATACCATTTTTTTGATATTGTTCATCAACTGCTAAGTCTGATAGATAACAACAATAATTAAAATCTGTTATTGCTCTTGCAATTCCAATGATTTTATTATCTATTGTTGCAGTTACTATTATATCTGCATTTTCAATCATACCTTTGATGATTTCTAAATCATCAATAGGTCTTCTTTTTCCTAAAGTTGAATTTTTTAATACTTCTATAAATTTAGATGATGTAATGTTTTTATTTAATTTATATTCAATATCCAAGTAATGCTCCTTTGTGTATATAACGGGGGCGTGGGTAAGCGACAGCCGATGAGAAAGTTTAGTTTCGCATTGGATGCTCGCTTCTCCCGCTTGTTGTTCGATGCCTAGCATCGGGCAGCAAGTGGGTGTTCAGCCCACGCCCCCGTTGTTCGAATGCGAAGCGTTCGAACAACTACTTATTCAAGGAACATTATAACTCAAACAAGCTAAATATTCCTAAATAACAGTCGCATCAAATGTCCGTTATTTTACAAAAAATATTATAAAATGACATATTTCAATAATTTTAAACATTATATGCTAGAATACTTAAATAATAACTGTCCTTTTTTAGGATATATATCCAATAACAGGGCATTATGCTCTATTAAGTTAAATATATTCCATTAAAAGGACAAAATGTCCCTTAAGCTAAAGGTGTTATTATGCAAGTCAAAAAGAAACTATTAGATATTGTTCGAGATAAAATTAGAGTTAAACATTACAGTATTTCGACAGAGAGAACCTATGTCCATTGGATAAAACATTATATCTTTTACCATAATAAAAAACACCCTATCCAAATGGGTAAATCAGAGATAGAAGCCTTTTTGACATATCTTGCAGTAGATAGAAAAGTTTCACCTTCTACTCAAAATCAAGCTTTTTCTGCCATACTATTTCTATACAAAGAGGTTCTTGGTTTAGATATGAGCCAGTGGAATATTCAAGCACTTCGAGCTAAAGAGAGGAAACATATACCTGTGGTTCTTACAAAAGAAGAGGTGCAAAAAGTTTTACTAAACCTAACTGATATTTATCAACTTATAGTTTATATGATGTATGGGTGTGGGCTTCGTATGAGTGAAGCTTTAAATATCAGAGTCAAAGATATAGACTTTGGATTTGATAGAGTCTATATTTGGGATAGCAAAAGTCTAAAAGATAGAACTGTTCCTTTGCCACAAAAGATAAAAGAGCAATTGAGAGTTCAAGTAACAAAAGTAGAAGAGATTCATAAAAAAGATATTGCTGATGGTTATGGAACGGTCTATATGCCCTATGCTTTAGAGAGGAAATATCCCAATGCCAAGCATGAAGTTAAGTGGCAGTTTCTTTTTCCTATGAAAAAGGTGGCAAAAGACCCTAGAAGTGATGTGATAAGAAGGCATCATGTTCATGAAAAAACTTTAGGTCGTAATATTAAAAAAGCTTCAGAAGAAGCCAATATTCATAAACGAGTCACTTCTCATATTTTTCGTCACTCTTATGCTACACATCTGCTTCAAAATGGTATAGATTTGCGTTCTATTCAAGAGTTATTGGGTCATAAATCTGTGGAGACTACCATGATATATACTCATGTGGTGGCTGAGATGAATAAAGGGAAAGTTGTTAGCCCTTTGGATATGTAGAAAAGTAACAGTTCTAAAAGAACTGTTACAAATGGTTTAAAAATTTCAAAGATACACAACACGGTGTAGATGGGGTCTACACCCTACATCAATATATCTTGATATATAGGTTTTTTGGCTATAATCACAAAAAAACTACTGGAAACCTAATGAAAAATGTTCTTATTTTATGTACAGGAAACTCATGTCGAAGTATCATAGCAGAAGCCCTTATAAACAAACATCTTGATGGAGTGACAGCCTACAGTTCGGGTGTGGCACCTTCGGGTCAGGTGAATGCTAATGCTAAAAAGGTTTTAGAAGCCCATGATGCTTGGGATGATGCTTATCATTCAAAAACTTTGGATACTTTAGAGCCTATAGACTTTGACTTGGTGGTGACGGTTTGTGATAATGCCAAAGAGACCTGTCCTACTTTTTCTAAGTCTGTACCAACCATACATATGGGCTTTGAAGACCCTGATGGGCAGGAGTATGGGGCTTTTGAAGCGACGTATTCTGAGATAGAAAAGTTTTTACTTCCACAAGTGAAACAACAATTTAAGGAGAAGAAAATGGAAAATGGAAAAATGAATAAAAATGTATTTAAAACAAACGAAGGTGTCAAAATAGCCTTTACAGGTGTGGTTCAAAAACAGCAGATTGTTAAAATGGTCGAGAACTGTGCCACTGGTGCTTGTGAATGTATGAGTGATGAGACTAAAAAGAAAATTACCAACATGCAAGTAGAGGGGAAAGATGGAAATGTAGAACTAAAACTTTCAGGTGATGTAGCCAAAGAAGAGATAGAGGCTGCATTGGCAAAGTCTAAAGTTTTAAACCCGTAATTTATGGATGTTTTCTTAAAAACCATTGGTTCCATCAATGATGAGACCCGACTAAAAATACTCAACTTTATTAATCAACATGGTGAGGTCTGTGTTTGTGATATCGAAAATGCTTTTAGTATGATTCAGTCGCGTATCTCTCGCCATCTTAAAATACTCAAAGAGGGTGGCTTTTTACGTGTAGACCGTCGAGGTCGTTGGGCGTACTACAGCATTAGAACCCCTCTTGATGCATTTCGTCAATCTATCTTAGAAGAAGTAAAATACTTAGGGTTAGAACTCCCAAACCATCCCAAAGGATGTAACAATGTTACTGGCATCTAGTCTGTTTTTAATCACCCTCATTTTTGTTATTTGGCAACCAAAAGGTCTGCAAATAGGTACTACAGCTATTATTGGTGCGTTGGTTGCTTTATCATTAGGCGTTGTTTCGGTTTCAGACATTTGGACGGTTACGGACATTGTCTGGGATGCGACTTTGGCTTTTATAGGAATTATCATCTTATCTATGGTGCTTGATGAGATAGGTTTTTTTGAGTGGTGTGCCATAAAAATGGCACAATTCTCAAAAGGAAACGGACACCTTATGTTTGTCTATGCCCTACTTTTAGGAGCATTTGTTTCAGCACTCTTTGCCAATGATGGTGCAGCGTTGATTTTGACCCCTATTTTACTGGCTAAAATGCGTATACTTAAACTTAATGCTAAGAGTATTTTGGCTTTTTTACTTGCAGGTGGGTTCATAAGTGACTCTGCATCTTTGCCTTTTGTCTTCTCGAACCTGACCAACATTGTGACAGCGAACTATTTTTCTATAGGTTTTGCAGAATATTTAGCAAATATGTTCTTGCCATTTGTGGTCTCAGTGCTAATCTCTATCGTTGTTCTTTGGATAGTTTTACGCAAAGATATTCCAAAACAGATAGATATTGACCTATTGCCCAATGCCAATGATGTACTAAAAAGTAAAACTCTGTTTATCTTTTCATGGTTCTTTTTAGCTCTACTTATTGTAGGTTATTTTATAGGGGATGCTTACAATTTACCTGTGAGTGTGTTTGCTTTAGGTGGAGGACTACTCTTTTTAGCCATCTCTAGCCTTATGAAAACCACTTCTGCAACCCAAATCATAAAAAATGCACCATGGCAAGTGGTTTGGTTTAGTATTGGTTTGTACATTGTGGTCTATGGACTTAAAAATGCTGGGTTAACAGACTATTTGACCGTGGTACTAAAAGATTTATCTACCCAAGGTGATGTGGTTGCCATCGTAGGTACAGGGTTTATTGCTGCTTTTTTGTCTGCCATTATGAACAACATGCCCACCATTATGATTATGGATATTGCTCTTGCCGACATAGGAAATGAAGCCTTGGTTTATGCCAATATCATCGGTTGTAACTTAGGACCTAAAATGACACCATTTGGAAGTTTAGCCACCCTACTTTGGTTACATGTATTGGCAAAAAAAGGGGTAAAAATAGGCTTTTGGGAGTATACGAAGTTTGGGCTTATCGTTACGCCACCTGTGTTGTTGGTGGTTTTGTTGAGTTTGGTGTAATTATAAAAGTTGGAACTGCGTAGGTTTGTGCCATGCCAAACGTCAAATATCGGTTCCGATTTTATAGCTATTTCAAATTGTCATTAATGCTTGTCATTATTTGACGTTTGGCATGGCACAAACCTACAGATTTTTATAAGGAAACATATGAAAAGAACAGCACTAACCCTCATCACTCTACTTCTTACAGCAAACCTCTCTGCCAAAAGCAAAACAGAAACTATAGGTGACATTATGTTGGGGTTTATTCCTTTAACAACTTATGGAACAACCCTTTACTTAGATGACAAAGAGGGAGAGATGCAGTTTTATAAATCTGCTGGAACAACCATCGCTTCTACCTATCTGTTAAAATATACGGTAAAAGAGGAACGACCTGACCATAGTGATGAACAATCTTTTCCATCTGGACATACCTCGGTGACTTTTTCTTCTGCTACATTTATTCATAAACGTTATGGACTTAAATATGCCATTCCTGCCTATGTAGCCTCTATCTATACAGGGTACAGTCGTATCCATGCAGACAAACACCATACCCATGATGTTTTAGCAGGAGCAGTTTTGGGTATGACTTCAAGTTGGTACTTTACAAGTGAATATAATGATGTTCAAGTCCAACCTGTGGTGAGTCGTGACTATAATGGAGTGATGTTGAGTTACAGTTGGTAGTTAAAAACTACTGCTATTTTCTCTACTAACGCTTACAAACAAAAAAGTCTGTATCTAACGCTTCAAGTAGATTCAAAATAAGAACGGGAGAGAAAAATAACTCTTCCTCATTATGGTATAAAATCGTCAAATCAAAACTCTCTTTTTCTATATACTCAATCAAGTCTTCATCAAGCAGACCTTCTCCCTCTATAAAGTCTCCTGAAACATTATACTCTTTTTTATAGGCCTCAAAACTCTCTTGATTTTGAACTTTGAGTTGCTTATGAAATTCGTAATCGACTACGGTTGTTACTGGCACCACATTTAAATAGTCCTCTCGTACGGCTAAAACATCTAAAAGATAACGATAGTCATAAACAAGATGTAGATTACTCTCAGGGAAAATGTGTTGAGCAGCTTCTATACATTTTCGTGATTCATCTTTTAAATCAATAGGCAGAACTATATTCTCATAACGCTCTTCTCCTCCTTTGTTTATCCAGTAAGAGTAAGAGGTTTTTTCTATAAGTGAAGAAGTAACACTCTTATGATAATTGGTCACCACCAAGGTATGGGTCATATCTTTAGCATGGTTTAAGAGTCTGTCAGCAGTATCGTCAACATAAACTAAAATCGCATGATTTTCACTATCATCAAACTGCTCTAGATGTTTTTTAACTTCATCTTTTATCTTCTGCTTATCTATTTGCCCCTCTTCTCTATGCTCTTCTGAGAGAAAAAAGTCAGGCACTGCAAACAGTGGCTCTTCATGAACATAGAGTATCTCTAAAGTTGTCTCATGTTTACTCGAAAACTCTATACCTCTTTTTAGTAAAGTATCTATCTCTTCCAAATCGTTCAACAGAACAATCACTCTCTTAAATATATGGACCATTTTAAACTCCTTTTTTTGTTAGATATTATTAATTATAACACAGAAAGCATAATGAATGGTAAATGAATTAATAAGCTTTTTATGCTAAAATCATTCCAATTTATCTATAAGGATTTTCTATGTATATTTATAAACTAAAGTTACTTATACTCTCTTTGCTTTTACTCTCAACTCTAAGCCATGCTAACACCATGTTTACACTCTCTGGCATTAAAAAGATCTACCCTTTAGTAGAGATATCAGGGTCTAAAGTTCCTCAAAGTTATAAACAAGTTATTTATAATGAACTAAATAGCAGCATGAACAGTCTAAAAATAGATACAAAAGGTTACGACCAAAGGGCTGTTGCCATACTTGTCAATGAGTTTTATGTAGGAGAAAAAGCTGTTATAAACATGCAACTCCTCATAGGTGAACAGGTTATGCGTTTAGATGACAAAGAGAAAACCTTTGCCATGACCTATCAAAGTCAACAACACTTTACCTTTGAAAACAGTGATGAGTTAGAAGAACAAATCGAAGATACTTTAGAAGCTCTACTCGATAAGTTTACAACCCAATATAAAGATGACAACAAAGCCATTGTAAAAATAGACGTTAAAGAGAAAGATTTTGCTACAGAACTGGGCTACGAAACCAACTACAAAACAGCCCTAGCCAAAGCAAAAAAAGAGAAAAAAAATGTTCTTTTCGTTTTGGTAGCCAACTACTGTCCCTGGTGCCGAAAGTTTGAAGAGCGTGTCCTTATGAAAAAAGATGTCAACGAAGCCATCCATAAAAAATACATCCCCCTCATTTTAAACCGTGAAAAAGGTGAGTTTCCTAAAGAGTTTGCAAAGTCCATGACCCCAATCGTTCACTTTATAAACTATGAGACTCAGAAAAGCTATCACAATGTTGTGGGGTACAACAATAGAGAAGAGTTTTTGTATTTATTGAAGTCTGATAAGTAAAGCCATTACAACTCCATCAACATCTCCTTCTCCACCCCTTTAACCCCATCTGCCAACAAACAAAGCAGATGGTCAATAACCAAGTCACTTTCTAAATTCACATACTCAAACGCTTCATCTTTACTCTTCGCATACTACTTCTAAATTAATATTTTGTTTACAGTTTTTAGTACACCCAGGAGCATTATCCTTTAAATTTCATAAGAAGAATTTATTTCAAACAACGTCCATTATCCTTATCAAAACTAACAATTTCAAAACCTTCTAATTTCTTTTTCGCACATAACAATGCATCAGCAAAGTCTATATTTTTATCAGCATAAATTTCAAGGGCTTCAAATGTAACCAATTTATTTTCAGTATAAATATGTTTGTATAAAAGTAGTTTTTTCAATGCAGAAGATATATCTTTTTTTTCATATTTATAAATTCTTTTAAGAACATAAACAACCTCTGCCAATATAAAATCCATAAGCATCGCTTCTACTTTTCCACTCTCAATATCTCGGAATATTTCTACACTTTTAAGATAATGTTCTTCATGGTCTCGTGTTAAAAATCGAATGAGTACATTGGCATCAAGTAAAACTTTAGATGCCATATTTTTCTTTCATCTCTTGCTCATAGGCATCTTCAACCATCTCATCAAAATTTTCATATCTTTTGATAGGATCTTTCCGTTGTAAAATACCACCTAACGCATCGGTTAAACTATGTTTTTCTATTTGAGTTCTTGGTAAGACTAATGCCAATACCTCTTTGGTCTTTTTATCAATAATATGTATGGTCTCAGTTAAATTTTTAAAGATACTGATATTCTTTTGTAACTCTGATACACCTATAACCATTGTAAACTCCTATCTATATATTTTATTTATTATATATATACTTTAATTAAATAGAGATTAGTATGCTCTACTCCTAACTTATCTTTCCAGCTCTTCCTCTTACTCAAAATTATTAATAAGCATTTTCTCTTCTTCCAATGAAAGGTAACGCCACGTACCACTTTCAAAATCAAGTTTAAAAGCACCAATGCTCATTCGTTTCAATTCTAACACCTTTAAAGGCGTTCCAAATTTTGGGTCGCTCAGAGCCCCAAAAAGTCGGCGAATATGCCGATTTTTTCCCTCGTCAAGTTCTACTATAAGTTTTGTTTTTGCACCACCCGTGCCTATTTTTTCTACCTTGGCTTTCAGTAGACCATGCTTACTTTCCACGCCTTTACTAGCCTCTGCAATATGTTCGTCTGTTACGTGACCTCTCACCCAAACCTCATATAACTTACTACAATGCCCTGGTCTGGTCAACGCGTCACCGATTTTGCCGTTGGTTGTGAATAGTAAAAGCCCCTTAGAGTCCAAATCAAGCCGTCCAATAGGCATCCATCCCTCATCAAACACCCAATCAGGTAAAAGGTCATAAACTGTTTTTCGCCCCAGTTCGTCAGAGCGTGTGACCACATACCCTTTAGGCTTATTGAGTGCTAACAGTTTTTTTGAATCGTTTTTTGTTTTATTCATTGGCTCTAGTTATGCTTCTTTATCTTTTCTCATTTTGTTTTTAGAGTGTCTAGGTTTTTTGGTTCTGTTTTTTTTGCTATTGACAGTCTGCTTGGGCTTATCTGAAACGACAAAACCTTCTAAAACTTTTTCCTCTATCTCTGCTTTCATATTAAATTCTATGTCAGCAAGTAACGGTTCATCTTCAGGACTTATAAACGCAATAGACACGCCCAGTTCTTTCATGAGAGCTAAACGATTATAATAATCTTGTGTGAAATCTGGTAAATCATAATTAACAACGAGTTTGATATTTTCTAACTCTAGTATTTTTAAAATCATATCGGTAGTTATGATAATATTTAGAGTTCCTAAGTTAAATTTACTTGCAGATTCTTGTTGCTGTGCTTGTCTATGGTTTCCATGAACAGCGAGTGCATTAAACTCTTTTGAAATTAAAAATGCACTAAGTGCATCTGCTTTTTTCTTGCTTTTAACAACAATAACTACTTGTTTACCTTTATAGTCATTTATCAGTAGCCCCAGCATAGAGATTTTGTCTTCTTCTTGCACAAGATAAATACTCTGAGTAGTTCGCAAAGCTACACTTCTTTGATCATAATATATTTTCTCTTTGGGTGTATCAGTTTGTTCAGACATTAGATGCTTTCCTTGAAATCTTTTGGAAATTATAGCTTATTAGTTGATATATTAAGATGTCATGAATTTTCAACTTCTCTACACCTCTCTATGTCGTTTTCCATTAAATGTAATAACCCAAGACAATCTAATTTTTTCTTTGGTATCTAATACTAAAAATTCAAAACCATCGATGATTTCCATCGTAATTACCAAAGCTTTTATCTCCGTCTCTTCTTGCTTTTTCTCTTGCTCTTCGTTCTGATAATACTCTATTTTTGAAGGAATTTTTCTTTCCATGGCAACCATTAATTGGTCAAAAAATTCTGTTGATATAGGACTGTACATAGCT
>LBBO01000001.1_pt21 | contig 13597 bp, 11 predicted proteins | sample 329191 | NCBI WGS metagenome assembly LBBO01 (sample SAMN03174413, study PRJNA266758) | hydrothermal vent metagenome | biome: marine hydrothermal vent; feature: marine hydrothermal vent chimney; material: microbial mat material; isolation source: microbial mat from marine hydrothermal vent chimney...
AGGAAACAGTACCATTGATATAGAAGAAAATGGTAAAATAGAGATGAAAAATTTTGATGGACTCTTTGGACTCTATCAGCCTGATTCTATTGCTTCTTACAGCGTAAATGGTGCAACCTATTTAGTAACTGCCAATGAAGGTGATGGTAGAGAGTATTGTTTAGATAGCGACCCAAAGTGTGATAACCCAACCCATATTGATGAGAAAAAAATCAAAAAACTTGACTTGGCTAACAGCATTAAAGCCTCTTATGAAAACGATAATGATTTAAAGGTCATGACCGACTTGGGTAAAAATGCTGATGGTAAATATGAAAAACTCTATACCTTTGGAGCTAGAAGTTTCTCTATTTGGGATGACAAAGGAGATTTGGTTTGGGACAGTGGCGATGCTATCTCTAAAAAAGTAGCAGAGCTTCAACCAACGCTATTTAACCAAGATGATGGAGACATAGATGGAAGAAGTGGAAACAAAGGTGCTGAACCTGAAGCAATAACGGTAGGGACTATTGGTAATAAAACCATTGCATTTATTGGGCTAGAGCGTCAAAATGCCATTATGTTATATGACATTAGTGAACCTACAGCACCAAAATTTATCTCGTATCTTGACACAGGAAGTAATGGTGACATATCTCCTGAAGGGATGAAGTTTATTGCTGCATCAGAATCACCAAATGGCAAAGATTTACTTTTAGTTGCTTATGAGATGAGTGGTTCAACGGTTGTTTATGAAGTTAATAAAGTGATGAATAAGTAAGTCAAATACCTCTTGAGATAAAGAGGTATTTAACGGTAAATGTTTACGCAGATTTTTTAATTGCTTTTTTAACAATTTTTCTTGCTGTTTTTTTATTGGTTGGTTTTTTCTTAAGTGCTACTTTTGTTACAACTTTCAAAACAGACTTGGCTGATTTTTTAGCCACTACTTTTTTAGCTACAGCTTTTTTTGTTGCTTTTTTAGCTACTTTTTTAATAACTTTCTTCTTTAATGTTGTTGGCTTAGCTTTTTTAGCTACAACTTTCTTTGCTACTGTTTTAACAACTTTTTTCTTAGTCGGTTTAACTTTCTTTGCTGTTGCTTTTTTAGTAGATACTTTTTTGGCTACGGGTGTAGCTTTCTTTACGGTTGATTTTTTTACTGTTTTTGCCATTTGTATTCCTTTGGCTTAAATTATATTAACATAAAACTTACTTTTAGTAATATATTATGGGTATTATATATAAAAAATACACTAATGTCAATAAAATAAGGAAATTCGCTATAATATATTTTATATTATGAATAAAAAGGAGTAAGCAATGACGTTTATAGAGTTTAAAAAACAACTACTAGATGCTGAGATTAGTCTGCCAAAATTTAGTAGGTTAATTAAAGTAAGTGAAAAAAATCTACAATCGTATAAGAAAAAAGGTGAAGTTCCCAATGCCATCGCTGTAGTGGTCAGCTGTTTTGCCACCATGCATAAAGAGGGGTTAGACTATCGTCGCAACATAGAGGCTTTAGAACTAACAGCAAAAACAAAAAAGGGAGCTGGTTTTGCTAAGAAGAAAGAGAAAGAGAAAGAGAAAGAGAAAGAGAAAAAAGAGTCTGCTCATGAAGGAAAAGAGGCTTAAAACTCTTTTCCTTCAAATTTAATAGAATTCTCTTCTCTATCTAACCACTCAACAATCTTCCACTCTCCCTCAAACGTTTCAACCAATGCAGTACAAGACTCTACCCAATCACCTGAGTTTTTATATTCAATATTCTCAATGAGTTTCATTTCTGCTTTATGAATGTGTCCACAAATGACACCATCATAACCTTTATGTTTTGCATGATTCGCCAGTACGGTCTCAAAATCGGTAATAAAACTTACCGAACTTTTTATATTGTCTTTGACATATTTGGACAGAGACCAATATCGTCGAATGCCTAAAAGCTTACGAAAAAAGTTTAAAATTTGGTTAAGATTTAATAACATCTCATAGCCATAATCTCCCAACACAGCCAACCACTTTTTAGTTAAAGTAATGGAGTCAAAAAGGTCTCCATGCGTGATAAAGTATATTTTTCCATCAACACTTTTGTACTCTGCTTTATTGACTACCTGTAGATTATCGCCCAATATCAACGGTAAAAATGGTCGAAGAAACTCATCATGATTACCCGTCACAAAATAAACTTTTGTTCCTTTTCTAGCTTTTCTAAGTATTTTTTGAATAACGTCTGAATGGGACTGTTCCCAACGAAATTTACGTTTCATTGCCCAACCATCAATAATATCTCCTACCAAATAGAGGTTTTCTGATTCATTTTCTTTCATAAAGTCTAAAAATCTTTTAGCTTTTGAAAATTTGGTTCCTAAATGTATGTCTGAGACAAATATTGATTTATATTTCATGGGTTAATAATAACTGAAAATGATTACATAAATATAACATTTTTCTTTTGTTTGTGTTATATTTATGTTACTTTCTTGTTCTATACTCAACGTTTACCTTATACGAATAATGCAAGGATTTAAAATTGAAAAAGAAAATAAAAGTTTTATTATTTACCGACACACTCTGTGACCTCAATGGGGTCTCTAGGTTCATTCAAGACATGGCAAAAGAAGCAATTAAAAAAGAGGTTCAACTCTTTGTAATAACCTCTACTGCAAAAAACAATTGTCCCACATTACCCAATATTTATAATATTAAACCCCTATTTAAGATGAAAATGCCCTTTTACAATCAACTGGACTTGGTTTTTCCCTCTTATCGTGAAATAAAAAATCTATATGATAAAATTCAGCCCAATATTGTTCATATTTCAACACCTGGTCTGGTTGGTTTTATTGGTCGTTCCATTGCTACAAAATTAAATGTTCCAATTATAGGTACTTACCATACCGATTTTCCTAAATTTATCTACAATAATATACCGATTAAATGGGTAGAGAGGTTAACCATATACATCATGAAATATTTTTATAAAAATTTTACAGCCCTGTTTGTACGGAGTAATGAATACATGAAAATTACACAAGAGCATACCAACTTACCCCAAGAAAATATTTATCTCTTACAAGCTGGTATTGATACTTCTAAATTTAATACCAGTTATAAGAATATTGATATTTGGGATGAGTATAACGTACCACAAAACCATATCAAAGCCCTTTATGTAGGAAGATTAACCAAAGAGAAAAATTTCCCATTACTCTTGGAGTATTGGTCTGCTTATTTTTCATTGAGTAAAAACAAAAATATTTCCCTTATTGTTGTGGGTAGTGGAAAATTAAATGAAAAAGAGTATGCTCCCTTTAATGTTAAATTTTTAGGAGAGAAACAAGGAGAAGAGTTATCAAAAATTTATGCCAGTGCTAACCTTTTTCTTTTTCTGTCAACAACGGACACCTTGGGACAAGTTGCTATGGAAGCGATGTCTTCGGGGTTAAGTATTATTGTCAGCAATAAAGGTGGTCCTAAAACACTCATAGACCCCAACAAACCAGCTGGATATGTGGTGGATACAAAAAACAAAGAGTTATGGATTCAATCCATATTTCAACTGATTTCCAATTCAACACTCCGAGAAGAGATGTCTCGTAATGGTAGAGATTTTATGAAAAAGAGAGGAATAGAAAAAAGCTTTGAATCCTTTATCGAAAAACATGAAGAGATTCTAAAGAAAGATCTAATCAACAACAACCTTGCTTTTTGAAGCTCTACTTCATATATAAAAGTTTTATATGCTAGAGCAGTTGCAAAACAAGACTTTATAGTAAAAATGGAGACTAACACCATTCAGTTAAGCCAACCATACTCCTTTTTTCATAAGTTTTCATATATTTTAATTATAATAGTTATAAATTAAATTAATGCTTAATAAAGTAAAAAATATTTATTAAAATTGATATAGTTAATCAAAATTATTTAACTAATAGGAGGGATGCCAATGAGAGGAATACTATTTTAATAAAAATAAGATAGAATCTTTTCAAAAAGATATAGCCCAATATGAATGATTTTACCATTAATAATAAAAAACAAACTTCCCATAAAACTACCATCAAAGAGCAGACTCAAGAAATTTTTTTAAAACGTATTAAAGAGCTTGATGTTAAAGAACAAGAGCTACTCCTTAAACTCTATAGTGAAATTATAGAAGATAGTAAATAATGAAGATTTTAAAACTAAGAATTAAAAATATAAACTCTCTGGAGGGAGAAAATGAGATAGATTTTTCTGATGCTCATTTTCAAAATAGAATCTTTGCCATAGTTGGCGAAACTGGTGCTGGGAAAAGTTCTTTGCTTGATGCCATCTCTTTGGCTCTTTATGCCCAAACAACACGAGTAAAAAGTGATGTTGCACAGCTTATTACCAAAGGGTGCTTTGACTCTTTTTGTGAAGTGACGTTTGAAGTTAACGGGAAAACCTATCGAAGTAGATTTGAACAGCAGAAAAAAGGGAACGAGACTGTTTCAACTATGTATCTTCATGCTGGAAATAGTTTGTTATGTAAAGGAGTTTCGACTGTACGAGAAAAGATAGAAACGTTAATAGGTGTTGGATTTCAGCAGTTTACTCAGTCAATTATCCTTTCGCAAGGAGTCTTTGATAGTTTTTTAAAAGCAGAAGTAAAAGAGCGTATAGGGCTTTTGGAGAAGGTGACCAATACGGAGGTTTATGCGACTATCTCTAAAAATGTTTTTCAACGAGCCACAAAAGAGCATGAGACTTTTGAACGAATGGAGGCTTCTTTAAAAAACTTGGTATATTTAGAGCCTGAAAAACGTAAAGCATTGGAAGATAGAGTTGTTGTTTTAGAAAAAGAGAAGCGTAGCTATAATCTTGAGAAACTGATACATAATTATGATGAAAAAATGGCTTTTAACAAACTGACCAAGGAGTCTAAGCTTTATAAGGAGGAGCTTGAGACTCTTCAAAAAGTATTGATTTCTAGACAGCTAGAAGAGAAAAAGTATGAAGATTTTATGCGTTTTTTGGCAGTAGAAAAGAGAAAAATTGACCAAGCCAAACTTTTTGACCATGAGTTGGAGTTTAGCAATAAAAACTTTATGAATGTAAAAGATGAGATGCTAAAGGTAGAAAAAGAGCTTCGTTTTGTAGAACAGAATATTGTCAATAATAATATGGAACTTTCAAAGTTTAACGTACGTCAAACATTATTGAAAAAAGAGTTGGGTGCTTTTCAAAATATGACCCATCTTCAACAAAATTATACCTTGATACAGAGTAAGTTTGATGAGAGAGCTAAGTATCAAGAGGAGTTGAAAAACTTTAAATCTACAGCGTATGAAGAGCTTGATGACACAGCACTTTGTGAAAAAATAACAGCTTTAGAGGCGAAAGCTTTAGAGCTTGATAAAAAGGTTAGAACTCAAAATATAGAGCGAATTGAACAGCAGAATCTTATTTTAGAAAATAAGATTCTAAAGTTGATAGAAAAAGAACGTTTAGAGAAGAGTCAAGAGGCACTGACTGAGTTAAAAGAAGAGTTAGAAAGAAAAGTAGAGCAACAAGAATCTGAAAATATTTTACTTAAAAAAGAGAAAGGAGAACTCAAAGAGATTATTCTACAGTTAGAAGAGAAGAAGATTTTAGAAGAGAAGATTATTAATTATGAACGAGACAGATCAGAACTAAAAGAGAGTGAACCCTGTCCTCTTTGTGGTTCTAAAGATCATCCTCTTTTTTCTGAAAAGGTAGAACCAAACAAAACTCAAAGAATACTTGATGAGAAAAAATTTCTTCATGAAAAACTCTCTATTACTTATGTTGAAAATGAAAAAAATCTTGTTAAGCTTTGTCTAGAAATAGCACATGCCGATGAGAATATTTTAGCAGAGAAGAAAAAGATGATAGGGCTATGTGAGTTGCAGGGTGATGTTCATTTATTGAAAGAAGAACAGAGAGTTCTGAAAAAACAGCTTAACACTGTAAAGTATCAAAAAGATGAGTTGAATGTGACGAGAAGCAGAATGCTTACAGCTAAAGAGGAACTCTCGGGGCTAAGAGTGCAAATTCAGAAAAATAAAAATCGTAAAAAAGTAGAAGAGCAGTTACAACTTAAACTTCAAGAGTTGAGTTATTATCTTATAAAAACATTACGAATCTACAGTATAGAACTTGATACTCACAGTATGGTACTGCTTGATGAAAAAAGAAAGAAGTATGCAGAACTCTCTAGTGAGTTAAACCATCTTATGCAAAAGGTGAACCCGATAGAGGGGCAACAGATGCAAAATGCTTCTCGAAAAGTTTATATAGAGGAGAGTGTACTTTCATTAAGAAAGAGGGTCTCCATGCAGGAGTGTGATATGCTTCTTTTAAAACAGAATAGGTCTGCCATTATGGGTGATAAGGATACTGCTCATTATAGTGAAGAGTTGGAGCGTAAAGCAAAGGTTCAGCAAGAGAGTTATGATACTTTTATGAAGTTGAAAAATCAGTTTAACCAGCAAAAATCACGCTACTTTTCGGCTATGGAAGTGTTAGAAAGTAAACAGAAACTAAAATTGGTAAGTTTGGAAAAACTTGAAAAAGAAAAAAATATGGCTCAGCAAAAGTTGGCTGATATAAATCAAGAGCTTGGTGTTATAAAGAGTCAAATTGTTCAAGACAGAGAGAATATAGCGAAACGAGAACAAGAGAAGAACAGTTTTGAAGAGCAAGAGAAGATAGCCAAAGAGTGGAAGAAGCTTGATGAATTGATTGGTTCTGAAGATGGGAAAAAATACCAAGTTTATGTTCAAGGTCTCACCTTATCCTCACTGCTCTCTTTGGCAAATGAACATCTAAAAAAGCTAAATCGTCGTTACTTGTTGGCTATAAAAGATCGCAGTGATTTAGAACTTGAAGTGATAGATTTGTATCAAAATGAGAGTAGAAGAGGGGTAGATACTCTTTCAGGGGGTGAGAGCTTCATTGTGAGTTTGGCACTCTCTTTAGGGCTTTTAGAGTTGAACTCCGAGCAGATAGAGATAAATACACTCTTTTTAGATGAGGGTTTTGAAACGCTTGATGAAGAGAGTTTAAAACTGGTGATAGAGACATTGAGTAACTTGGAGAGTGAGGGGAAAATCATAGGTATAATATCTCATGTTCCTCTGTTAAAAGAGCAGATTAGAACACAGGTGAAGATAGAGAAAAAGGGCAATGGTATGAGTGAACTTACTATTGTTAATAGCCAATAAAAATAAGTTTTTTACAACCCATTTGCAGATACAAATGGGTTAAGATAGTTATGGATTATAAGTTGAGAAGAGTTTAAAACAATTTCCTAACCATAGCCTGAGCTTCATCTTGAATCTGTTTTAAGTGTGCTTCATCAATAAAACTCTCGGAATAGGTTAATATGGCTTTGATAGGTTTACCTGCGAGTACTTTCTCTTTGATATCTTCAAGACTCATTTTTTTAACATCATCGAGACCATTTTCCATAAGGCTATTGACACGTGCTTCTATCCAGTTGGTGACATCGGTATCGGCTGGCCCACCGTGTGGAGGGTTGTATTTGAATCCTCCATCAGATGGAGGATTATGTGAAGGGGTGATGATAATACCATCACACTGTGAAGTAGAATGTGCATTATGGGTTAAGATGGCATGAGAGATAACAGGAGTAGGAGTGTAGCCAAAATCTTTTGCGATGCGAACATCTATACCATTGGCAGCTAAAACTTGCAGTGCAGAGAGTTATGCCGGATAAGAGAGGGCATGGGTATCCATTCCCATAAATAGCGTACCAGCAATGCCTACTTCTTTAGGATAATCACATACAGCATTTGCCTTTTAAGAAGAATAAATTGTTAATGATATTTTACTCTTTTTATGCTTATATAAAATCAAAATTATTACCTATATTTAGGCTCTCTATGTTTCTATTCTTATAAAAATAACAAATTTTAATACTCTTTATTGTAGAATTACATTATAATAAATTTAAAAACAATTTTTAATAAAAAATTACAAAAAAAGGTAAATATATGAATCAAGAGTTATTAAAGGCTACTCTCAATCGTCATTTTGTTCTTATTGATAAAATTATCCTCTCACGTCAAGACCCTGTTACAGGTCTTTTACCTGCAAGTACAGCTGTTAATGCTCATGGTGATTATACTGATGCTTGGGTTAGAGACAATGTTTATAGCATTCTTTCTGTTTGGGGACTGGCTCTGGCTTATCGTAAATATGATGAGAACCATCATCGTACTCTTTTCTTGACTCAAAGTGTTGTAAAGCTCATGCGAGGTCTACTCGTAGCGATGATGCGTCAATCTGATAGGGTAGAGACTTTTAAACATACGCTTAACCCCATAGATGCACTTCATGCCAAATATGGAACCAACACAGGTTTGGCTGTGGTGGGTGATGATGAGTGGGGGCATCTGCAACTCGATGCAACTTCACTTTTTTTGTTGATGATTGCACAGATGACTGCTTCTGGTTTACGGCTTATTTATACAATGGATGAAGTTGACTTTATACAGAACTTGGTGCATTATGTTAGTCACACTTACTGTACTCCAGATTTTGGTATTTGGGAGCGTGGTAATAAGATTAATCATGGTACGACAGAGATTAATGGTAGTTCTGTGGGAATGGCAAAGGCTGCACTTGAAGTGATGGATGGATTTAACCTATTTGCCAATGTAGAGAGTCAAGAAGCTGTAATTCATGTGGTTTCGAGTGATGTTGCACGTTCTCGTTTTACTTTACAGGGTTTGTTACCTAGAGAATCAAATTCTAAAGAGACAGATGCAGCGTTGCTTAGTATTATTGGTTATCCAGCGTATGCTGTAGAAGATGAAAAATTGGTAGAATCTACACGTGATAAAATTATTAAAAAATTGGCTGGAAACTATGGGTGTAAACGTTTTTTACTTGATGGTCACCAGAGCAGTATAGAAGATTCCAATCGTTTACATTATGAACCCTCCGAGTTACGTGAGTTTGCGCATATTGAGTCTGAATGGCCTCTCTTTTTTACCTATCTATTACTGGACGCATTGATGCGTAAAGATACCAAAGCCATTGCTCATTGGCAGAAAAAGTTGCAACCTCTTTTTGTGGAAGAGGATGGACAGATGCTTCTTCCTGAACTCTATATTGTACCTAAAGAACTCATAGATGCTGAGAAGAAAAACCCTAAAAGTCAAATACGTCTACCCAATGAAAATGTACCACTGGTCTGGGCTCAAAGTCTTTTTATGTTGTCTGATATGATTATTGATGGGGTATTAACTCCTCAAGATATTGACCCTCTGCATCGACGTGAACGTATTGGTCATACCTGTTTTAGTCAACCAAGGGTTCCTATATTGGCTGAAGATGAATCGGTTAAAAAGCAACTTTTTGAACTTGGATTTGAGAGTGAAATAAGCCAAGAAATCAGACCTATACGCGTGATACATGCCCATCAACTCTCTAAAATACACACACTATTGGGGCAAAATAAAAAACTTTCTTTAACCGGTAGACCTTTAAAAGTTGTACGTACCCTGACCACAGCTAGTCTGCAACTACTTGATGGAGAAGAAGTGGTTGTACTTCCCTATTATTTTAATCCAAAAGGGTTCTATTTCTCTTATGATAATCGACTCTTGGTAGATCACTTTCGTGCCTCTTTAAAGTTCTTGGCAACGCAGTGGGACAGAGAAAGTCAACCTATTATACCACTTCTTGTTCGTAAAGGAATGCTTGATGAAAAAGATAAAAATAGTGTGATTGAACTACTGCATGAGATAGAGAGTGGAGTCTCTGATGGGATATCCATAAAAACAGGAAAATTTCGAGAACTTGTAAGCAGTGTTGCTGTAGACCGTTTAGATAATATAAATGGTTTTGAATTGGAAAGTCCAGAACTCTCTTCTCTTTATGTAGAGCAAAGTATCACTCTCGAAGAGCAGACATTTTTAACAACTGAAATGTTACTGCAACTTGACCAAGAGGATGACAATTCATTGATTAACAAGCTTGTAACTCATCATGATCGTTTGGATAAGATCTATATTCTGGAGTTGTTGTGGCAACGTAAGGGAGGAAGTTTTGATGTTTTAACACACGAGGGTATTCGAACTTTATCCCAAATATCCGAGAGTCTCTATGAGTCTGCAACACACTCTGGGGAGTGGGCTGTGGTACGTCGTATTGCTGATTTAACAGGGAAGTATGATGATAGACTAGAAGATGTACTCTTAGACTTGGTCTCACGACAAAAACGTCTAGCTGTTGGTCGAGCCTACAGTGAACAAGCTACTTTTTCTAATCCACATGAGAGCATGGGGATTGTAGAGAGAATCGTTCAATTTTGTGGTCATAATAGAGCAGAGAGTACCTTAACCCAAGAGATTATTTTACACCTTGGACAGTTAATTAGGACGGAGCCTGAACTTTTTGAAAACATAATAACGTTGCGTACTTGGTATTTTATTCAGTTGTTGGTAGGTCAAATAAGTCGAGAGCAAGATCTGCCTGTAGGTGATGCTTATGAAAAGTTGTTGGAGTTGGCTCCTAGTGCTATTTATGAGAGCTTAAAATCTATTTTAAGCTCTTTTATAGATGAGGTTAAGAAGTTACAGAGTTTAGAAAACTTACATGCTTCGGGTGCTTCCTCTTTTAATTCAATTAAAACTGTACCCCCTCTTGCTGAATTGAAAGATATTGAAAATTGGGCAGAGTGGCGTAAATATAGAGGAGTATTTGGGCTTCTTTCTAAAACTTTCTATAAAGATATGTGGTATCTCTTACGACAGTGTAATGCTTTGGTGATTGGTGATAAATACAGTATTGAAAACCGTATGGGTTCAGAGATGACACTAGAGACAACAGCAGGTGAACGAAGTTTTGCTTTGAAAATTGATGCACAGTTACAGAGTATTGAGGCATCTGATTATCGTCAGTTAAATATCGAAGTATTGGAGAGCTTGGTAAGAATTTTTAGAGAAAATCCAGATTTTTATGTTGATGATGATTTAATTTTAGATGTTTTAATTGGTCATGCTGTAAGGGTTGCTTGGGAAAAAAATCACTCTGGAAACTACAATGAAGCACGTGGACATGCGTGGGAGTCCTTTTATCGTTTGTCACCAACCGAGACAGATGAGGCATTTATTGGAGCATTTATCTATCTACTTGTACCAGAAGAAGAACAAGATAAAATTACAAGGAGAAATATATGATATTGGCAGGTGATATAGGTGGCACAAAAACCAATCTTGCACTCTTTAAAGTAGAAGATAAGAAGCTTGTTGTTCAAGTACAACATCAGTTCCCCAGTCGTGATTTTTCTAGTTTTTCTGAGGTTATTAAAGCCTTTGAAGAGAAAACAGAGATGCCACAAGTGAGAGCTGCTTGTTTTGGTATTGCAGGCCCCGTGATAGAGGGACGTTGCCGTACGACCAATCTACCATGGGACATTAGCACAGCTGATTTACAAAACCATTTAAATACAGATAAAGTACGTCTACTGAATGATTTGGAATCCACAGCTTATGGTATGTTGTATCTACCTGAAGAGGAGTTTATAAACCTTAACCCGAGAGGTCGCCCTAGCAATAATAGTCGAGCTGTTATAGCAGCTGGAACAGGACTTGGCGAGGCGATGTTGTATTATGATGGAAACGACTATCACCCCATTGCTTCTGAAGGGGGACACAGTGATTTCGCACCAGTAACAGCACAGCAAGATGAGCTTTTAAGATGGATGCGTAATCGTTACCCTGGACATGTGAGTTATGAAAGAATACTCTCTGGCCCTGGAATCTACACCTTATATGAGTTTCTATATGAGAGTGGCTTTGCTCCACAACCTGCATCGATGATGAATATCTCCGTAGGTGAAGATCGTAGTGCGATGGTAAGTTCTTGTGCTTTAAAAGAGCATGACCCTTTATGTATGGAAGCACTGAGACTCTTTGTGGAAATATATGGTGCAGAAGCTGGAAACCTTGCTCTAAAAACCATCTCATTGGGTGGGGTCTATATTGGTGGAGGAATTGCTCCTAAAATATTATCTGTAATGACAAACAATCATTTTATGAATGGTTTTACCAGTAAAGGTCGTTTTGAGGAGATGTTACGGGGTATGGAAGTCAAAATATCTTTAAACCCTGAAACAGCACTACTTGGAGCTGCATATTTTGCAGTGGATAGACTTTAGGCTTAAAATTTATCTGTTTTAAATTTGGTTATACTTTCGTAATTTTAATATTAAGAGGCAAGAATGAATGAACTAAAAAGTTTATCTGATATCATTATTTTTGGTGGGCATGGTGATTTGGCTTTTAGAAAGCTGATGCCAGCACTTTATCATTTGAGTAACAGTGGTTATTTGGAAGAAGAGAGTCGAATTATTACAGCGACCAGAGTTCCTATGGATATAGAAGAACATTGTATAATGGTAAAGTTAAAACTTCAAGAGTTTTTAGAAGAGGGTGCTTTTGAAGAGGAGAAGTTTAACTATTTTAAGAAACAACTGCATGTGGTGATTATAGATTTTTCTACAGAAGAGAGTTATCAAGGGTTGAATACGCTTTTGAGTAGCCATCCAGAACGAGATAGGGTCAATTATCTCTCTACAGCATCTGATTTTTTTGGTATGATTTGTAGCTCATTAAGTCAACTGGAGTTAATTACTCCTCAAAGTCGTGTGGTACTTGAAAAACCTATTGGTCGTGATTTGGCATCATCACAAGTCATTAATATTGAGGTGTTGAAATATTTTGAAGAGTCACAGATTTATCGTATTGACCACTATTTGGGTAAAGATACGGTTCAAAACATTATGGCACTGCGTTTTTCAAACCGTTTCTTTATGCCACTGTGGGATGCCAATAATATTGACCATGTTCAGATTACAGTAGCTGAAAGTGTAGGCGTTGAAGGGCGATGGGGCTATTATGATGAGTATGGTGCCATGAGAGACATGATACAAAATCATCTAATGCAGCTGCTTTGTCTGATTGCTATGGAGCCACCTTGTTCACTTGATGCTGACAGTGTGCGTGATGAGAAAGTAAAAGTACTCCGTTCTCTTCGCATGATGACACCAGCTGATATTGAACAAAAAACGGTTCGTGCACAGTATACTCATGGTTCTATTGAAGGTCAAAGTGTGCCGGGTTATCGTGAGGGGGAAGGGGTTGAAGAGAGTATGACAGAGACGTTTGCTGCCCTGCGTGTGGACATTGACAATTGGCGTTGGAATGGTGTACCTTTTTATCTGCGAAGTGGAAAACGTATGCGAAAAAGAAATTCTGAAATAGTTATTCATTTTAAAACCATACCTTACTCTGTTTTTGCCAATAAAGGGCGATGTATCTCTGAAAATAAACTGGTTATTTCACTGCAGCCTAAAGAGAGTATTCAACTGCAACTGATGAATAAGATTCCCGGACTCAGTGAAGAGATGCGACTACAGCAGGTGGAATTGGAACTCAATACGCCACTAAATATGTCACATAAACCTACAGCCTATGAGCGTCTACTTTTAGATGTAATTCGTGCCAATCCGACACTTTTTATGCGTTTGGATGAGGTGGAAGCTGCATGGAAATGGGCTGATGTTATCTTAGATGGATGGGCAGAAAATCAAGTA
>LBBO01000271.1_pt4 | contig 13395 bp, 14 predicted proteins | sample 329191 | NCBI WGS metagenome assembly LBBO01 (sample SAMN03174413, study PRJNA266758) | hydrothermal vent metagenome | biome: marine hydrothermal vent; feature: marine hydrothermal vent chimney; material: microbial mat material; isolation source: microbial mat from marine hydrothermal vent chimney...
CACCCGCAATAGCACCTGTAGCAGCACCTGTTTTTGTGCGATTATAACTATTGTCTTGTACTAGTCCTGGTTGGCTGTAACAACCAGATAACATAAATAGTGCCATAGTTGAGGCGATTACTGTTTTTTATTAAATTCATTTTATTTCCTTTTTTATGAGAGTTTTTCTTAGAGCATAAGTTTGTGTCATTATTGCCATCCTCCATCATTTTGAGGAGGAGGATTGTTGTTGTCAACCGCATTGCCTATAGCTCCACCAGCAGCAGCACCAAGTAGTCCACCGACAACGGCATTTCTGCCTCTGTGGTGGCCAGAATTGTAACCTATCACAGTACCTGCTAGTCCACCAAGAAGTGCACCTGTTTGAGTGTTATTGTTGGGTGCGACTTCAGAGCCTGTGCACCCATTTAGCAACATCAGACTTGTGAGCGAGATTGAAAGCAGTTGTAGTGTTTTCTTTTTCATATCATATCCTTTTTTGTGATATTTAATTATAGCACAGAAACATGTCAAAAATGTGTTATATTATAGAGAAGATATTATTTTATCATGCCACTGCCATAAAGTTTTCTCAAAACCAATTTGTTTAGTTTCGTAAAAGTGAAGAGTCGTAGTAAGATAAGGCTGTTTCACCCAACCCCCAAAATCATGTGGATAGAGATAGGATTTTGCATTGGTTTTGATGTGGGCAGGAATAGGGTAGGTGTTGCCATTTGCAATACTTGCTAATGCTTTATTTATGGCTAGATAAGCGGTATTTGATTTTGGAGAAGAAGCTAGATAGATGACAAGTTGAGAAAGTGATATGCGTGCTTCAGGATAGCCAATATGTTTGACTATGTTAAGTGTAGAAGAGGCTAGGTTAAGGGCAGGAGGGTTTGCATTTCCTATGTCTTCACTAGCAAGTATGGCTAAACGCCGTGCTATGAACTCAGCAGGTTCCCCACCATCGATGAGCCTTGCTAGGTAGTAGATACTTGCATCAATGTCTGAGCCGCGTATGCTTTTTATCATGGCAGAAGTAAGTTCATAATGACTTTCACTTTCTGCACTCCCTGCTTGCATGGCATGGGGGCGTATCTGTTTAAGGACTTTTACTGTTATGGGCGAGGCAACATGTGAAGCACTCTCTAATAAATTTAGCATGGCTCTCACATCACCCCCAGATGAGAAAACAAGGTACTCTTTTGCCTCTTTTTTTATAGATATTTTCTCACATTCAAGTATGGTATTAAGATATGCTAACATCTCTTCTTCTGCTATGCTTTTGAGTTCAAATAGATGCGAACGCGAACGCATCGCAGCAGTCAAAGAGTAGTAGGGGTTTTGTGTAGATGCCCCTATGATGAGTGCAACATTGTTCTCCATAAAGGGGAGCAGAACCTCTTGTTGGTTTTTACTAAGTCTATGCACTTCATCTATGAATATAAGAGGTTTTTGCAAGGCATTGGTATATTCTTTAAATACTTTACGTAAATCTTCTATTTTTAGTGTGGTAGCATTCATCTCATAAAAGGGACGCTCTAAGATAGATGCGATGACTCTTGCTATGGTTGTTTTGCCACAACCAGGAGGTCCATAAAAAAATGTATGGGGTAGGGCATTGGATTCTATGAGTTTACGCAATACGGCATGCTCACCCAAAAGGTGTGCCTGTCCTATGAGTGTATCAAGGGTTTTAGGGCGGTATTTGAGTGCTAGGTTTGCCACTATTTAATCTTTATATTTAAACTTTTTACTTGTTTGATTTTCTTTGGCTTCTTCTTTGCGCTTATTTTCGTACTCTTGCTTTTTTGCATTGCGCTCATTTTTTACAGTGGCTTCCATGTTGGCTCTGCGACGCTTCATAAACTTATGCACATCATCGTATTCACGACGCGTAAAATAACGGGTTTTATTTTCAGGTAAATTGTTTAGCTCTATGCCTCCAAATGCTACACGCTTAAGGTCAAGTACTTTAGCATCAAAGTGTGCAAAAAAGCGTCTAAGTTCTCTGTTTTTACCTTCTGAAATAGTCACGCGAAGTTTAGAAAAATTTTTCCCTTCAGATCTTGTCTCAAAGTGTGCAAAAGGTGCAAACTCCATACTATAAATTTTAGACTTTTCATGAGCACCTGCACGGGCATCGTCAAGCACTAAGCCCTCTTTCATGGCATCCATCATCTCACTTGTGACAGGCTTGTCTATCTTAAGGTTGTAAGTTCTATCTAGCCCACTCTCCATAAGTGCGGTTGCTACTTCTACATCATCTGTTAAGAGTAAAAGACCCTCTGAAGCATAGTCTAGCCTGCCTACAGGTGTAAAATGTCTATATTTACCGGGTAGTTTATGGTAAATAGTTGCTCGTCCTCTGTCATCTTTTTTGGTTACAAGTACACCTTTTGGTTTGTTGTAAACAATGATGGTGAGTTCTGTGCTAACTTTAATTGCTTTACCTTTAACAAAGATACGGTCATCATCCTGCACTTCGTAGCCAAACTCTTTGAGTACTCTTTTGTCTAGACTTACTTCGCCTGCTTCTATAAGCGTATCGGCTTCACGACGAGAATATTTTGTATTGTGTGATATGTATTTGTTTAATCTCATTATTTTTCTTTATTTACTTTTTATGCCGGCATTGATTAAGTCATGTATATGCAATGCCCCCATGATTTTTTTATCTTCCGTTACGATGGGAAGAAGTTGTATTTTTTTATCTTCTATAATTTCTAACGCTTCTGAAGCTAAAAGATTAGTATTTGAGTAGCTTGTCGGATTTTTATTTGCATAATGTATAGCAGGATAATCCAAATCAAACCCTTCTTTCATCAGTGCCCTTCTAAGGTCTCCATCACTAAGAAGTGCTATAAATCTCTTATCTTTATCTACTATGAGCACATTTCCGAGTTTGCCTTCACTCATGCTAACTATGGCATCTTTAAGTGTGGTCGTATCTGTGATGATAGGTAGATTATGAGACTTCATGAGATCTTTTATCTTTACAAATAGTTTTTTACCCAAAGACCCTCCTGGATGAAATGAGGCAAAATCCTCTTTTTTAAATCCTCTTTTTTTCATGAGTGCAACAGCTAGAGCATCACCTAATGCCATGGTAAGTGTCGTTGATGTTGTAGGTGCTATGCCTAAAGGACAAGCCTCTTTTTCTACAGATATATCTAAAAATACATCAGCATAGCTGCTCAATGTAGAGTTCTTCTTTGCGGTGAGTGCTATGAGTTGTATGTCAAAGCGTTTGATATGCGGTAAAATCTTGGTAAGTTCTTCGCTCTCTCCACTACTACTTATGGCAAGAAGCGTATCATCTTTTGCTATCATGCCTAAGTCACCATGTAGTGCTTCTGTGGGATGAAGAAAAAAAGAAGAAGTTCCAGTACTTGCAAATGTAGCTGCCATTTTTGCCCCAACAAGCCCAGATTTACCAACACCTGTAATGATAAGCTTCCCTTTGGTGTTGATGATGAGTGCTACGGCATCTAAGAAATTTTGATCTAAACGTTTAGATGCGGCAATAAGTGCATCAGCTTCTGTTTGAAAAGTTTCTTGCGCAATTTGGATGAGATTCATAGGGCTACTTTGTTTTTCAGATAAATGATTATAGCATAGTGTTGATTAGGCAAGAAACGAGAGTAGATAATTTACCGCCTTGAGGCAGTAAATATATTTACACTATGAAGATAGTAGGGATGATAAGTGGATATCTTTTTTTCGTACGGACAACATGTTTTCTAACAAGTGATCGTATATCATTTTCAATATCTTTATGGTTTTTAAGTGCTTCTGGTTTCATGGTAAGTAGCATAGTTTCTATCATGACTTCAATGTCCTTTTGAAATTTTCTAAGTTCTTTTTCTGAGACGAGTCCATGTGTGGTAATCACTGGTTTACCCACTAACTTTTGATTACTTTGAGAGATTTGTGCTACGATGTTGATGATGCCATCTTCAGCCAATTTCTGTCTGTCAAGGACAACATCATTTTCTATGGTCATGTTGTTTTGGTTGTCGATGTATGTTTTACCTGACTTCACTGTTTTTACTTTTTTAAGGTATTTGGTCGTGAGTTCAATTTGGTCACCATCACCCATAAGTAAGATATTTCTTTCATCTACCCCACACTCTACAGCTGTTTTGGCATGTTTTGCGATGTGGTTGTATTCACCATGTACTGGCAAGAAAAATTTAGGTTGAACAAGACGTAAGATAAGCTTTTGCTCTTCTTGTCCTGCGTGACCAGAGACGTGAATGTCTGCAAACTCTTTATAGCGTACGGTACATCCTGCTTTCATGAGTTTATTCATGAGGCTAGAAACAGAAGCTTCATTCCCTGGGATGGCTGAAGCAGAGATAATCACCGTGTCACTTGGTTTAAGCTTTATGTGTCTATGTTCATCGGTTGCCATACGGTTGAGCGCTGCCATTGTCTCACCTTGAGAACCAGTGGTTACGATGAGTACTTCATGGTCAGCATATTTTGGTACCTCATGTACTTCTATGAAATGTTTGTCTTCTATATCTACAAAGCCCAACGCACGGTTTGTCTCAATGTTCCTTTCCATAGAGCGTCCGATAACACAGACTTTTCTTCCATGTTTTACAGCTCTCTCCATGGCTTGAACGATACGGTGCACATTAGAAGAAAAAGTTGACATAAGTATTCTTCCCTTTGCAAGTTCAAAGAGCGTATCAAATGTTTTACCTACTACTTTTTCAGACTTGGTTGCCCCTGGGTTGTGTGAGTTTGTTGAGTCAGAGAAAAGACATAAAACACCTTTTTCGCCATAGTGTGCAAAACGACGCAAGTCCATCGTGTAGTTATCTACAGGCGTATGGTCTACTTTAAAGTCAGCTGTATGGATGATGGTTCCCACAGGTGTTTCAATAGCCAACGAGCATGCATCAATAATAGAGTGAGTATTGTGCATCCATTCGATTTTCATATCACCTATTTGGTGTTGTTTTCGCATGGTAACATAGTTGAAGTTCTTCACATATTGAGAAAGTCCATGCTCATTAAATTTGTTTTCTATCATGGCAAGTGCAAGTGGCGTAGCGTAGATAGGGAACTGCAGCTCTTTAAAAAGGTAAGGCATCGCACCAATGTGGTCTTCATGACCATGGGTAATGATACAATATACATCTTTTTCTTTTTTAAGTGCATGGAGGTAAGAAAAATCAGGTACCAAAATATCTACACCATGCATTGTCTCATCAGGAAAAGACATCCCTACATCGATGATAATCGCTGTGGTTTCTGTCTCAAGCACAGCCATGTTCCACCAATTTCACCAAGTCCACCTAGTGGTGTGAAACGGATTTTGCCTTGCAAGGACATATCTCCATTTCTCCAAGGATTCATGGTTGCATCTTTAACCTTATCATTAATCTCAAGATATTTTCTCATCTCATCATTGACTGTGGTTACGTTTCTGCGCTTATTTCTGTTTTTATTCCCACCTTTATTGCTGGGTCTGTTGTTGTTACGGTTTTGCGCAGGTTTATTTCCCTGTTTTTGGTGGTTTGGCTTATTATTATTTGGTTGATTATCAGCAGTATTGCTGTTTCGATTTTGGGTGTTTCGATTTTTATTTTGATTAGGGTTTGGTTTTCTGTTACCGTTTGGGGTAGGTCTATCTGGTACATTTCCGTTTACTTCGGGTTTTGCACTAGGTGTCCTGTTAGGGTTTGGTTTTCTATTAGGATTTGGGCGATTGGTATTTTCGCCTTGTGGTTTTGGTCTATTTTGTGTATTGTTGTTTTGTCTGTGTGGGTTTGGACGCCTCTCTCTAGGTGCAGTGTTATTGCTGTTTGGCGTTTTTTGCCCTTGATTTTGAGACTTTTCTTGTGTTGGATTGTTGTTTTCCATCTAAATTATCCTTTAATTCATTATATATGTGATGATAAATAGATGTCGCAGCTTCATGAGGTCGAAGATTAGCGTCTAGCGCTAGTTTTGAAAAAAGTGTGTTTACCAAATCTTTTGAAAAAGCAGTCATGAGATTTTTAGAGAGTTTTTTACGCGGTTGCGCAAAAGCTATTTTTAAAAAAGCTTCAAACTTCTCATCATCTCGTGACTGATTTTTTTCTATTAAAAGCACGGCAGAAGTGACGTTAGGTGGCGGGACAAATGCTTCGGCTTCTACCTCGAAACAGAGTGTCGCCTTTCCTACACTTTGTGCGAGAACAGAAAGAGCTGAAAACGCTTTTTGTTTGACCTCGGCAGAAAACTTAACGGCTACTTCTTTTTGAACCATAACCAGTATAGACTGGCAATGTTCATCCTTAAATGCTTTTAAGATGATATTGGTAGCAATATAATAGGGCAGGTTGGCTACTAGATGATAAGGTTCATCGAGTAAACTTCCTGACTCCCAACGCTCAAGCACATCTCCGCACCGAAGTTCAAAATCCCCGTTGTGGATGGAATCTTCAAACTCAGTAGAAAGATGCTCACATAATCTTTTATCAACCTCAAATGCTGTGACATTTCGAACTCCAAGGAGTTCTTTGGTTAAATCACCTAAGCCAGGCCCAATTTCTGCAACTTTTAAGTTGTCGTTGGGCATCGCTTGGATGATTTTATGAAGGACACTATTGTCTTTCAAAAAGTTTTGACCAAATTTTTTCGATGCAAATTCGGCTAAATTTTCAATAATCATACTATAATATACCTTTATAACACATACTAACCCATACTTGGGGTTATTTTTGTATAATTCTACCATAATTTAAAATGAAAAGAGATACGTACATGGATTATTTTGCGAAACGTATCATACCGTGTCTAGATGTCAATAATGGACGTGTAGTCAAAGGTGTGAATTTTGTCGGACTTCGTGATGCAGGTGACCCTGTAGAAGTGGCACGCCGGTACAATGAAGAGGGTGCCGATGAGATTACTTTCCTCGACATTGGTGCAAGCCATGAAGGTCGTGACACAATAGTCGATGTCGTGAAAAAAGTAGCACAAGAAGTATTTATCCCACTTACTGTAGGTGGAGGCATTCGTGAACTTTCAGATATTTACAATTTGCTCAATGTCGGCTGTGACAAAGTAAGCATCAACTCTGCTGCTATCAAAAGACCATCATTCATTGAAGAGGGTGCTAAGCGTTTTGGTTCTCAATGCATAGTTGTTGCCATAGATGCTAAACAAGTTGCAAAAGATAAGTGGCATATCTTCACTCATGGTGGACGAAACGACACAGGCATAGATGCACTAGAGTGGGCAAAAGAGGCTTACAACAGAGGTGCTGGGGAACTACTAGTTACATCAATGGATGCAGATGGTACCAAAGCAGGATTTGATAATGATTTAAATAAAAAGATATCTGAGCTTGTTAATATCCCAGTTATTGCAAGTGGTGGAGCTGGCACTATGAAGCATATAGAAGAGGCATTTACTCTAGGTCACGCAGATGCTGCACTCGCTGCTTCTATCTTTCACTTTAAAGAGATTGACATATTAGAATTAAAAGAGTATCTTCGCAAACAAAATATTCCCGTAAGGATTTAATATGTTTATATGTGCAGGTGAGAGTGAACAGTTTGATTTTGCCATACCTATAGGTATTGGCATGACAGATGTAGCTATAAATCTAACAAAACTCTGTCTCTCCCAAAAACCTGAATTTCTTTTTTTTGTTGGAACGGCAGGTTCTTATGGTGAAAAAAATATTTTTGATATTGTAGAGTCTAAGACAGCGACCAATATAGAAAATAGTTTTTTTACAAGTGGAGCATATACTCCCATAGATAATATGGTCTCTACCGCTGAAGATGTTTCACGTGAAACAATCATCAACTCTTCAAATTATATCACTACAGATAAAGAGATAGGAAACATGTATCTATCAAAAAATATACATTTAGAAAATATGGAGTATTATGCTGTTTTAAAAGTTGCAAAGACTTTTGGTATTCCTGTCGCAGGTGCTTTTGTCGTAACAAATTATTGTAATGCGAACGCACATAAAGATTTTATGGCCAATCATAAAGAAGCGATGGCAAGACTCACAACCTATATTAAAGAGACTAAAACCGCGTAGGGTGGATTTATCCACCTTTTATAATGATGGTGGAGTTATCCACCCTACGGAATTAAAATGAATAAAAAAATAATACAAGACTTAAGTAAAGAAGAATTGGGCGCATTGATAAAACCTAGTTTTCGTGCAAAACAAATTTATAACTGGATGTACCATAAGTATGCCACCTCTTTTGAAGAGATGAAGAACCTCCCTAAAGATATGAGAGAGACACTCGAAAATGAGTACACTATTTCGCCACTCAAGCAAGTAATGGTACAAAATTCAAAAGACGGTAGCCGTAAATATTTGTATGAATTGCATGATGGACATACAGTTGAAGCAGTACTTCTTTTGATGAGAGGCAAAGAATACCACGAAGATGGTTCTGTAAAGCATCAGGAGCGCTATACAGTGTGTATCTCTTCTCAGGTAGGGTGCAAGGTAGGGTGTGCCTTTTGTTTGACTGCAAAGGGTGGTTTTATGCGCAATCTAACAGCAGGTGAAATCGTTGAACAAGTACGTCTTATCAAAGAAAGATAATGACATCGCTGCCAACCGTCGTGTCAATCTAGTTTACATGGGTATGGGAGAGCCTCTTGACAACTTGAGTGAAGTTGTCAAATCAGTGAAAATATTTTCAGATGAAGAGGGCATGGCAATTGCAAGACATAGACAAACCATCTCAACTTCAGGACTATCTTCTAAGATAGAAAGACTCGGTAAAATGGAGCTAGGCATAAACCTTGCTATCTCTCTTCATGCAGTAGATGATGAACTTAGGCAAAAATTGATGCCTATCAACAAAGCATACAACATAGCCTCCATCATAGCAGCTGTAAAAAACTTTCCTATCAACGATAGAAAGAGGGTTATGTTTGAGTATCTTGTCATCAAAGATGTCAATGATGACATGAGTGCGGCAAAGAAGTTGCTATCACTGCTAGATGGCATTAAAGCTAAAGTAAATTTGATTTATTTTAACCCTTATGGTGGAACAGAGTTTAAAAGACCAAGTGAAGCAGATATGCACAAGTTTCAAGAGTACCTTACTTCTCATGGATTGCATTGCACGATACGTGAGTCAAAAGGCTTAGATATATCTGCTGCCTGTGGACAGTTAAGAGAACAAGAAAATATAATAGGAGATGTAAAATGACTAGTGTTGATTTGATTATGTTGGCGATTATTGCAGTGGTTGCCGTGGTTGGAATAGGGTGGTTTATTTATGAGATGCGTTCAGAAGATTAGAGCTTAAGTGTCATTGTTTCACGTGAAACAATGACAGCAATTTATGCATTGAAAACCCTCGACTCTTTTGGAGTTATCAAGCATTTTAAAGATACAAAATCCAACTTACTTTCAATACGATATTTACTCCCATAGCAAAACTTAAGACTTTGTGCATGCAACATAAGTCGTGGTGCGCCATGCTGTATGAGTCTGTCTTCATTGCTTTGTGTCATATCTAGGTAATCATCACTTGCAGCATAACTAGCCCCATAGATAGGGTCACCTAAGATAGGATGTTTCACGTGAAACAAATGGATGCGTATCTGATGCAGTCGTCCAGTATGAGGGTAGCAGGCAACAAGAGATGCGTCCAATACTTCGTCATACTCCAAAGGTATAAAATCTGTACGAGAAGCTTTCCCCTCAGACGAGATAAAGACTTTATGCTTAGTTTTTTCGTAACCTTCTTTGTTTACTTTGATAGCTTCTGTAGATGTGAAAGGAGTGGTGAGTTTACCATCTACCCATGCTAGATATGATTTTTTGATAGTACGATTTTCAAAAGAACTCTTGAGATGATGTTCGGCTTTTTTGTGTTTTGAAGCAAGAAAAAGTCCAGAAGTTTCCATGTCTATTCTATGTGTACCATTGGCATTGTCTCCTGCTATGCTTCTAACTTCATCTAGCATAGAGTAGGGGGTTGCCATAGTGTTGGGATGTACCAAAACACCAGAGGGTTTCTCAAAAATCATAAAGTTGTTATTTTGAAAAGTAGGCTTGAGTCCTTTTCCTTTGGGGCGGAAAAATACCATCTCTATGTCGCCTTGTATTGTAGCATTGGTACGCGTCATAGAAACACCATCTATGAGTAATCTACCTTTGGCGATGTGACGCTGTGATTGTCCTTGTGTATAATCAAGTGTACGCATGACATAAAGAAACGCAATCGTTTCTTCTTTTATGTGGAATTTTTCTTTAACGAATGGCATAAATTATTTACCTTTACCTAACTGCTATTTGGATAGAATTCTATCATAAAATTTAGTAAGGGTAGTATAATGATTGAAAGATATTCAAGACCAGAGATGGTAGAAAAGTGGACACAACAAGCACGTTATGATGCATGGCTAGAAGTTGAAAAGGCAGCAGTGAAAGCGTGGAATAAAATAGGACTTATCCCAGATGAGGATTGTGAGAAGATTGTAAATAACGCTAGCTTTTCTGTAGAGAGAATAGAAGAGATAGAAGCAGTTACAAAGCATGACTTAATCGCTTTTAACACAAGTGTTAGTGAAAGTCTAGGAGAGGAGTCAAGATGGTTTCACTATGGCATGACATCTTCAGATGCTGTAGATACTGGTGTGGCACTTCAGATGAAAGCTTCACTAGAAATCATTATTGGTGATACTGAAATGCTTATGGAGTCCATCAAAAAAAGAGCCCAAGAACATAAGATGACTTTGATGGTCGGAAGAAGCCATGGCATTCATGGAGAGCCTATTACTTTTGGTTTGACTTTAGCAGTTTGGTATGATGAAATGTCAAGGCATCTTACTAACCTTGAGCAAACTATGGATGTCATAGCAGTAGGTCAAATCTCAGGAGCTATGGGTAACTTCGCTCACGCTCCACTTGAACTTGAAGAGTATGCTATGTCTGAACTAGGATTAAAATCTGAGCCTTGTTCCAACCAAGTAGTGCATCGCGACAGGTATGCAAGATTGGCAACAACCTTAGCTCTTTTAGCATCTTCAGTAGAAAAATTTGCAGTACAAGTTAGGCACCTACAAAGAACAGAAGTGTATGAGTGTGAAGAGTATTTTGCCAAAGGTCAAAAAGGAAGTTCCGCTATGCCACATAAAAGAAATCCTATTCTTACAGAAAACATTACAGGCTTAGCTCGTATGATTAGAACTTGTGTCACTCCTGCTATGGAAAATGTAGCGTTATGGCATGAAAGAGATATTAGCCACTCCTCAACAGAAAGATTTTGGTTGCCTGATGCATTTATTACGACAAACTTTATGTTGCATCGCATGAATAATGTTATCGCTAATCTTACTGTAATGCCTGAAAATATGATGAAAAACCTTAACCTTACAGGTGGGTTGGTCTTCTCTCAAAGAGTGCTTCTTGAGCTTCCTAAGGCTGGTGTGAGTAGAGAAGACGCTTACCGTATCGTTCAACGAAATGCCATGAAGGTATGGGAGGAGATACAGCAGGGAAAATCTTCTACAAACGACAAGGGCGAGTCACTCTATCTTCAGTATTTGCTAGCAGATGATGAGTTGGGAAAATCACTCTCTGAGTCACAAATTCGTGAATGTTTCAATTTTGATTACTACACAAAAAATGTGGATGCAATCTTTAAAAGAGTGTTTAAATAGTAATACTTAATAGGATGGGAAAATCCCTATCCTATAAAATATCATTTTGTCATCTCTGTAAATTTACTTCGTTTCTCTCAATTTTACACCTACGCATACTTTGTAAAATCATCATAAGATTTTATAAAAAATTAACAAATAATCAAGCATAATTTGAGTAAAATCAAATTAATTAACTCGTACATTTCAAGTACGAAATTTGTATATATTTAGGGCAGGTTAAATGATAAGAATTGTAAAACGAAGTGGAAGAGTAGAACCTTTAGATGTATCGAAAATACAGAAATACACAGCTGCCGCGGTAGAGGGTCTTGTGCGTGTTAGCCAAAGTGAGCTTGAAGTAGATGCCAAATTGCAATTTCGTGACATGATAAGCTCAGAAGAGATACAGTCAACACTTATTAAAACAGCCGTTGACAAGATAGATATTGACAGACCAGACTGGACCTTTGTTGCGGCACGTCTTTTCATTTATGACATCTATCATAAAGTAACAGGGTTTACAGGCTACAACCATTTGCGTGAACATTTTGAGCGTGGTGAAAAAGAAGGACGCATTGTTCTTGGGCTTAAAGACAAGTATGACCTAGATGATTTGAACGACTACTTGAAACCTGAACGTGATTTACAGTTTACCTACCTTGGCATTAGAACACTCTATGATCGCTATTTACTCAAAGACAAAAAAGGTGTACCTATCGAACTGCCACAACAACTCTTTATGGGTGTTGCTATGTTCTTGGCGCAAAATGAATTTGATTGTCAAACATGGGCGAAAAAGTTTTATGACATCTTGTCAAAATTTGAGGTGATGGCAGCAACACCAACACTTTCAAATGCTAGAACACCTAGACACCAACTCAGCTCATGTTACATCGGTTCTACACCTGACAACATAGAGGGTATATTTGATGCCTATAAAGAGATGGCATTACTTTCTAAGTTTGGTGGGGGTATCGGTTGGGACTGGTCACTAGTACGTGGTATGGGTTCATTTATAGATGGGCATAAGCATGCAGCCGGAGGGATTGTTCCTTTTCTTAAAATTGCCAATGATGTAGCCATAGCAGTTGACCAGCTCGGCACTCGTAAAGGTGCCATAGCGGTTTATGTGGAGCCTTGGCATGTTGACATTAGAGATTTCCTTGACTTGAAGAAAAACTCAGGAGAAGAGCGCCGTAGAGCACATGACCTCTTCCCTGCTATCTGGCTCAATGACCTCTTTATGCAAAGGGTAGAAGCAGATGAGATGTGGACACTCTTTGACCCTTATGAGGTAACAGAGTTGACAACACTTTACGGTGAAGACTTTGAGAAGCGTTATATAGAACTTGAAAATTCTGAAGATGAGATTACCCGTGAAAGAGTCTCTGCCAAAAATCTTTGGAAAGAGATGTTGCGTTCATACTTTGAAACAGGTAATCCCTTCCTTACTTTTAAAGACACAGCCAACAGAGCCAACCCCAACAAGCATGTGGGTGTGATTCGTTCAACCAACCTTTGTACAGAAATTTTCCAAAATACAGCACCCAATACCTACAAGACACGCTTTACCTTTGATGACGGTAGTGTAGAAGCGTATGATGAAAATGAGATGTTGAGGGTTGACAATGGTACGGTAAAACCAGCTAAAAAAGTCACTGCACTTGACAGCCTTAATGGGAAACAAATTTGGATAGTAGACAAAGAAAAAACCGATGGGGACACAGCGGTATGTAACCTAGCTTCCGTCAACCTTTCCAAAGTGAACAC
>LBBO01000009.1_pt4 | contig 13344 bp, 15 predicted proteins | sample 329191 | NCBI WGS metagenome assembly LBBO01 (sample SAMN03174413, study PRJNA266758) | hydrothermal vent metagenome | biome: marine hydrothermal vent; feature: marine hydrothermal vent chimney; material: microbial mat material; isolation source: microbial mat from marine hydrothermal vent chimney...
CAAAATCCCCACGTGAAGTCCAAAGCTCACCATCTATCTCAAACGATGGAAAATCTTTCACAAACCATTGAGGAGTAGCAAACTCTTTACCACTGCGAGAGAGGAGTCTCTTCCCATCCCAATAGGCACGAACCCCATCAAGCTTTTCAGACATGAGCCAGTTGCTTACGTTGGTGTCGGTGTTGTAGCTTTTTAAGAGTAGTAGGTTTGGTTTTTCGGCGAAAAGTCCTATAAACATTAGAGCCAACGAAAATATAATTACTTTTAGTTTCAATTTTAAAATCCTACCTATTCTATTCTTCCCGAAGCTTTCTCATAAACCTCCATATCATTCCTCTTTCCAGCAACAACAACATACACCACCACCTTATCTTCAACAATCTTATAAACTATCCGTACTTTCTTTTTATCAACATATACTTTTTTGTAGCCTGTCAGATTCATATTCGCCTTATTTCCAAGGTCAATCCCGATAATAGGATTTTGAGCTATCTTTTTTAGCTTCTTAAAAACCAATAAAGCTGTACTATGTCCTAACTCTTTTAAGTCTTGTTCCAATTCGGGATGATACTCAATACTATACATATCTTACAAATCATCCACATCTATATTAAGTCTCTTAGCCATATCATAAAAAGAGACATACTCTTCTTTTATAGTCTCTTTTCTCTTCTCCACTATCTCATAAATCGCTCTATGCTCTTGTAACTCCCAAGCCATTTTCATTGCTTCATAGTCATCTTTTCCTACCAATACAGCCTCTATGTTATTGTTTTTTAAAATTGCTATTTTATCAACCATCTCTGTTTTAAGTTGGGCTAAATAAGTACCAAACTTTTTAGCAAAATCAGATGATGATACGAGTTCATGACTTGTGTAAGCTATCATTCTTTATCCTTTGGGTTATTTTACGGAATATATTGTGTAAAGTATAGCGTAAAAATGATGAAAAGTAATTTTTAAAAGAACAAAATTAGAAAATAGATAAAGCCTTTCGGCGATGGTGTTTTTTTGTGCCTATTTTATTTGACGATGGGTCTTAACCCACCTCATAAATTTAACAACTCTAAAGCCATCTTTTTAGCCCCCTTAAAGTCAGCCTTACCCGTACCAAGTTTTGGAACCTCATCTACTTTAAAATAACTACTAGGCACAAACAGAGGGTTCATACCCAAAGCTTTTACCTCTTCTTTTAAAACATCCAAATCTTTTTTACCTTCTAAAAGTAAGACTACTTTTTCACCTTTTTTTATATCAGGTATAGCAGTGACTGATATTTGGTCGTCTTCACCAAGCAGTTTACCTATTTGGGCTTCTATCAGTCCTAAACTTACCATCTCGCCCCCTACTTTTGCAAAACGGCTGTAACGGTCAACAATGGTCATAAATCCATCTTCATCTACGTGACCTTTGTCACCTGTGATGTACCAGCGAATGCCATCTATCTCTTTAATGACCTCTTTGGTCTTCTCTTCGTCACCCAAATAGCCTTTCATTACTTGTGTTCCACCGAGGAGAATCATTCCATCTTCACCCACAGGTAGTGGCTCAAAACTTTGGGGGTCAACTATCATAAAACTACTTCCAGGCACAGCCAATCCGACGGTTCCAACTTTATTTCCCACTTGTACATGATAGGTGTCAGGCACAATGGCATCGTGAATATTACATGAAGCTACGGGGGTTGTTTCGGTGGTTCCATACCCTTCTAAAATGATCTTTCCAAATCGCTCTTTAAAAAGTTCTCGTATCTCCTTTGGTAGCTTCTCTGCACCTGCGATAACCATTCGTAACTTCTCAAACATTAAAGGGTGAATCTTTCTGTTTCGTGCATAGAGTCTGTAAAATGTTGCTGTGGCAAACAAGAAAGTTGCCCCATATTTACTGCTCATCTTAGCAATGCCTAACCCATCTGTTGGGTCAGGGTGACAAACCACAGGAATGCCCTCTATAAGTGGTAACATGGTTGAAGCTGTTAGCCCAAATGAGTGGAAAATAGGCAGTGTTCCTAACATTACATCTTCATCATTGGGGTTTAGTACACCCACTATCTGCTTTACATTTCCCATAAGGTTTTGGTGAGAAAGCTCTATCCCTTTTGGTGTTCCTTCACTTCCACTTGAAAACAAAATAGCAGCCGTATCTTCTGTGTTCACCAACTTAACATAACAAAGACTCAACACACTTGTTGGTAAAAACTTCGCTTGTAAAAACATAAGCAATTGAGAGACTTTAGACATTTTTGATTTTAAGGTCTCTAAGTAAATCAGCTCCACACCCACCAATGCTTCTTCAAGGTCAAAACCTTTGGCTTTAAGTTTGGTCATAAACTGTGTTGAGGTAACTACCTGTTTTATACCTGCTATCTTTATGGCATGTTTCAAACTTGCTGTTCCACTGCTATAGTTTAGGTTTACAATGGTTTTCCCAAGTGTCAAGGTTGCCATGTTTGCAATGGCTCCCCCAGCAGAGGTAGGTACAATGAGACCAATGTTTTGCTCTTTGTTAAACAACTTTTTAAACGCCCCACGCATTAACAACACAGCTGTTATAAACTTATGGGCTGAAAGTTCCACCCCTGTTGAGTCTGCAATGCAGAGTTTTTTACCGACACTTTTTGCCTCTTTTATCCACGCTTTTGGTAATGAGTCTAAACGTGAGGTGTAAGCCTTCCACGAACTGATAGAGAGTTTAAAGACTGCCTCTTTTACCTCAACCGTTGAACTTTTTATAGGCAATGACTTTCCAAAACTTATCCCAATATCTTTCAGCTTTCTATTTTTCATTTTAGTTGAAGCGTGAGAAAAACCACCCTCCCATAGACCACGCAGGTAAAAAGGAACAATAACTGCATTTTCTACTTCTACAACTGCCAGTTCAAAACCTTTTTGAAACTTTCCAATATGACCATTTCTACTTAAATGACCTTCAGGGAAAAGAGCAACCGTCTCACCATTGTTTAACGCTTCACCCACCAAAGCCAAAGCTTTTTTACCACCACGAGGTGAGATAGGAATGGCTCCAAAAAACTTAAATATGGGTTTAAAATACCAGAGTTCATAGTAGTGTCTATCTATCACAAAACGTATCTGTTTTGGGTAAGCTATCTGTAAAAATGCCCAGTCTAAAAATGAGACATGATTTCCTAAAAGCAAGACCCCACGGCTACCTTTGATGTTGTCTAAACCCTCCACTGCCAAGTCATACTTTAGCCCAAACATAAAACGCACCACAAAACGCACCATTGACTGTGGAAGTTTTACCACCGTATAGAGAAAACCTAAAAGTGCCACCACAAACGCCACCACAAACAGAACCGAACTCTCAAACCCTGCGTACGCAACCAACGTGGTCAAAAGTAAAAAGAAGAACATGGTCAAGTACTGCATAAAGTTGTTACCAGCCAACACTTTACCCATCATTCTTTTAGGAGTTGAAAACTGTATGAGGGTATTTAAAGGAACAATGAACAGCCCTGAAAACATTCCATAGAAAAAGAACAAAATACCCAAAGCAGTGACCGATTCAAATAGTGGAATAAAAAAGAGTGAAACAGTCACACCCAACGCACCGATAGGAATAATACCTGTCTCAATGTAGTTACGTGAAAGACGAGAAACCAACAAAGAACCCACCACTATTCCCACACCTGAGAGTGCCAAAATACCTTGGGCTACAACCGTGTTGTCAATACCCATTTTACTTTTAAGATGCTCACCAAATATTGCCACCACCAGTTGAGAAATTCCCCAAAAAATAGAAAGCCCAATAATTGACAACCATACCGTTTGACTCTTTTGAAGCAGTTTCATATTCCCTTTTAAGTAGGTCAAATCGGCATATTTTTTAGGTTTAAACTGCATGTTCTTTTTAATCTGAATGGTTTTAATAAGACGTAAAGAGAGTAAAAACTCCACAATAGAAGCAGCAATTAATGCAAAACCAAGGGGATAGACATATTGTAAAATCTCACTTTTACTTAAACCTTCAGAAGGTAGAAGTGCCTCAAAGAAAATAGAGTAAATCACAGCCCCAGCCAATATGGAAACAATGGTTACCGACTGTACCATCGCATTGGCAGAGGTCAACTGTTCATTTCCTGCCATCTCTTTTATGAGACCATATTTAGCAGGACCATAAATAGCACTTTGGGCTGCCAAAACAAAAGTTAAACCAAATGCAACCCAAAACCAACCCATAATATACGAGCCTAAAATCAGCGTTGTAATCCCAATGGCAGCCAAAGAAGCAACTCTTATGATTTGTACTTTTGGGTACTTGTCACTTAAAAACCCAGAAGGAGAAAAGAGGAAGATAAACGGTAGTAAAATCAGACCATTTACAATGGCTGTCAAAATAATAAGTTCTGTTCCCTCATAAGCTTTAAAAATGGTATTTTGTAAAACTATTTTATGTCCTAAATCGGTCATGGAGTTTAAAAATACAATAAAGATGTAAGGGGTGAACCCTGCTATTTTGAATAGTTGTTTCATGTTTTATTTCCTTTATTTTTCAATTCCATCTGTTTCTGATGTTCCTGCATCGTATGCATATTAAACAGATAAGGTTTCAGAGTCAAAATAGAGTCAAACAACAACTCATAATGTTCATTATTCAAAGAGTTGTCACTCTCCAACATAGTAGAACCCAGCGCATACTCTATCTTCGCCAACTCCCGTGCCGACTTCACATACGCTTCAAAAAGTTTCTCATCAAGTCCCAAAATTTTGGCACGTTTAAAAACTTCCACCAACTTTAACTCTTGGGTAGAAAAACCCTGCTCTTGCCTAAAGAGTAAACCACGTTTTAAATAATCCTCCAACTCTTTTTGACTCAATTCAGAAAGCTCTAAAAAGTCATCATCGTTATACCACTTCCCATCCGAACTTCTCGACATCATCTGCAGAGAACGCAACATCATAGAGAAATCATCAGAAAAAGTAAATTTGTTCTCTTTAAATATCGCTTGTATCTGAGCAATAGAGTAAGAGAATTGGTTTTGTAGATATTTTATAAATTTAATAATATTGATACACGACTCATCATAAAGGTGTAAATTTGGTTTTGGTTTCTCTGGTTCGGGTAGTAGACCCTCTTTTACATAAAAAAGAATGGTTGACTTGCTTTCCCCTGTCTGCTCCATGAGATGTTTCATTTTTAGTGACATCTGTTGCTCCTGCTCTGGGGTCAGGTATTTAAAGTTTCATTCCATTTTACTTCACAAAACTTTCAACACCAGACCCCGATTTAAATTTCATACATAATTATAGTTAAAAAAAAATTAGTGTCAAGCATTACTTTACACTTTTAAACTAATTTGTTTTATAAACCTATTTTGCTATAATCTTTACAATTAAATTTAAATGGATTATCAGATGAAAAAAATTTTACCCCTTCTTCTCTTTACCCTTATAACTGTACAGGCACAAGTTATTGATGCCATAGCTATTGATGTTGAAGGTGAACCAATTACAACCTTAGAGATTCAAGCTGTTCAACAGAAAATGAGCATGTCAAAACAGGCTGCTGTTGAAGCACTTATCAAAGATAGATTAGAGATGTCGGCTTTAAAAAAAGCAAATATTCAAATAGACCCTTCTGAGGTTCAAGCAAAAGTTCACTCCATTGCTTCATCAAAAGGAATCTCAGAGACACAGATGAAAAGCATATTGGCACAAAAAGGTTTAACGTGGGATACTTACATTGAGCAGTTAACAAATGAGATAAAAAAAGAGCGTTTCTTTATGGAGCATATAGCAAGTAACGTTACACTTCCTAGTGATTCTGAGCTTAAAACTTATTATAACACCCATAAAGCAAACTTTGCTGCAGCACCTACACAAATGAGTTTGGTAGCTTATGCATCAAATTCTGTTAAGAACCTAAAACAGGCTATGGCAAACCAAATGCAACCCATAGAAGGTGTTCAGAAAAAAAATATTTTAGCCAGTTCCAATGAAATGAGTCCAGCACTTGCCAACCTTATCAACAATACAGATGTTGGTACTTTTACAAAACCTGTAAACACAGGAAAAGGATTTGTCTCTTACTTTGTAAAGTCAAAAGGGGCCGAAGGGCAAAGTGGTTTTCAATCTGTGAAAAAAGCTGTAACCATGCAGTGGGTTCAAGAGCAGAGAGTACAGGCAGGAGAAGATTTTTTCAACAAATTAAAAAGTAATGCAAATATTCGTGTTATTCGTTTATAATACAAAAAGAAAAGGAGATAGTATATGGGATTAAAAGCAGACAGTTGGATACGTGAGAAATCACTTAATGAAGCAATGATAACACCTTTTTGTGAAGCCTTGGTAGGTGAAGGGGTGGTCTCTTATGGACTCAGCTCTTATGGTTATGATATTCGTGTAAGTGATGAATTTAAAATTTTTACTAACATTAATGCAGAGGTCGTTGACCCTAAGAACTTTAGTGAAAATAATGTTGTGGACTTTAAAGGTGATGTCTGTATTGTTCCACCCAACTCTTTTGCATTGGCAAGAACCATTGAGTACTTTAAAATGCCATCGGACACTCTGGCCATCTGTTTGGGTAAAAGTACCTACGCACGTTGTGGAATCATCGTAAATGTTACCCCCTTTGAACCAGGGTTTGAGGGGCATATTACGATAGAGATTTCAAATACCACACCACTTCCAGCCAAAATATATGCCAACGAAGGCATCGCTCAAGTACTCTTTTTAGAGGGTGATGAACAGTGTGAAACTACCTATAAAGATAGAAAAGGAAAATATCAAAGTCAAACGGGTATTACTTTACCAAGGATTCTTAAAGAGTATTAAGGTTATTAGAATATAATAATTAGTAACAAAAATTTTAAAAGGAAACAGAATGGGTTTTTTCGATTTTATATCAGATGCAGGTAAAAAGATTTTAGGCAAAGGTGATGATGCTGCTGCCATTAAAGAAGAGATAGAGAGTAGTTTTGCTGAACTTCCAGTAGATGGACTAACTGTTGGTGTAGAGGGCGACCGTGTAGACCTTGCTGGTGTAGCACAAAACTACCCTACAAGAGAAAAAGCTATTTTAATCGCAGGTAATGTTGAAGGTATTTCACAAGTAAATGCTGACCAACTTGTTACCATGGAACAGATTTCAGAAGAGAATGTTCGAGAGATTCCAGAAGAGATTTTTTACAGTATTGTAAAGGGTGATACGCTATGGGCAATCGCTGATAAATTTTATGATGATGGAAGTAAATATACACATATTGTTGATGCGAATATTGAAGTAATTAAAAATGCAGACCTCATCTACCCTGGTCAAACCATTAGAATTCCAGAAGTTTTAGCGTAACCTAAAACTTGGAACTCTATAGCCGTGGGTAAAACCCACGCTATATCTTAACAACTATATCTTTATCTAACTCTACATCAATAGAGAGGGCTTCAACCTCACCATCCACCTCTTTTTTAATCTCAACTCCTTTAACACCAATATACTTTTTAACCACCTCAATGATTTCAGCTTTCATCTCATCCATAAAAGGATAAGCATTGATTCGGTCGCGATCGGACATGATGGCGATGGTCAATCTATTTTTAGCGACAGATGCACTTTTTTTATTTTTAAAAAATCCAAACATTATTTAAACATCCCCGATACTTTTGAGAAGAATCCTGAACTAGCAGTTTCGATATCTTTCATATCTACTTTTTTACCACAAAGACGAGAAGCAATACGCATATATGCTTGACCAGCAATCGACTTTTTATCTAAAATAACTGGTTTACCTTGGTTAGATGCATCAATAACCCCCTTATCTTCAGGAACTTTTCCAAGAAGTTTGATACTTAAAATTTCTAAAATATCCTCACTTTTTAACATCTCACCATTTTGAACCATATTGGCATCTATTCGGTTAATAATCAGATACTTAGCAACCTCTTCACCATTTTTAACTTTATGTGACTTTGAATCTAAAATACCAATGGCTCTGTCTGCATCACGAATAGAGGAGACTTCAGGGTTTACTATAACAATGGCTGCATCTGCAAACTCAATGGTATGCTCATATCCACTCTCTATTCCAGCTGGTGCATCTAGAATAACAAAGTCAAACTCATTTTTAAGGTCCGTTATTAACTTCTCAACTTTTTTTGATTCTAAAACAGATTTATCTTTACTTTGAGAAGCTGCCAAAAAGAAGAGATTTTCATTTGCTTTACTTTTTATAAGTGCCTGTTTTACAGAAGCATCACCATCCATTACCTGTACAATATCATAAACCACACGATTTTCTAAACCCAAAATCATATCCAGATTACGCTGTCCTATATCAAAGTCCACCACAACACATTTTTTATCATTCAGTGCGATTCCCAAGCCAATATTGGCTGTAGCTGTTGTTTTACCAACACCACCTTTTCCACTGATTACTGCAATTACTATGCCCAATTTATCTCCTTCTTTAACACGGGTGTTATTATAATTTCATTATTTTTTAATTCAACTCTGTTTAATCGATTCTCTAATAGCCTGTTTTCAACTTCTACACCATGAAAAATAATATTGGCTTTTGGTGATGCCATCAACATCATAAAGTTTCCATTACAACGGATAGCACCTTCAACTATCTTGGTAATAATCACATTACCTAAAGTATTAATGGTCGCTCCACTGTTAACACGATTGAGTAGAAGCAGGTCGCCTTCTATATTTAGTTCACGACCACTTCTAATCATATCATCCAGTACAGTCAAATTATTTTGTAACTGTGTAGAGAGTTTTTCCAACTTTGCCTCAGTGATTTGTTGAGAAACAGCCAATTCTGTTTTTTCAGCATTTAACTCCTTCTCTAACGCTTTCCTACTTCTACCTTTTGGTAGCTCTATATTGTGTAAATATTTTAATGATTTAACTTTTAAATAGGTTTCAATACGCTTTGGAAGTTCACCCTGGATAACAATAAGATGGTCTTTAAAGAGTGTATAGTTTGTATCAAAAAAGCTAATAAACTCTTCTTCATCATCTATTTGTGTCTCATATATCTTCACTGAATATTGGTTACTCTTCAAAAACGCTCCTATTGTTCTTATTTATTACATAAAGATTTTATCTATTTTTGCATTAATAAAGGGTTTAAAGCTCTTAATAACAACCTTTTTTAGATTTTTATAATAGAAAAAAAGTCATAATCGTTTATGATTAAATTATTACGAACATTTATAATGCTTGGCTTACTTACTACCATGGGATACTTTGGTTTGATTACCTATCAACATGCTAAAAGTTACGAAACGACCACCAGTCAAATAGCTATTGCCTGTGATGCCAATGGTTTGGCAAGTGGAAAGATAGATGAACTCACCTCCATCATATCCTTTGGGCTTGTTAAAAATGAGAGTAAAATTTTACTGCAAGAGCTAAGAGAGAAACAGAGAGTCTCTAAAAATAAGAGTACTCTCTACCTCTACTACTTTATGGGCATATTGGGAGCCATCTTGTTGTTTGCCTTTACCTGTACCTTAAGGGGTGCTGCCCTAACTTTGAGTTTTGCAACCTCTATCTCTCTGATCTATGGATTAATTAACCCCATACTCATGGTGACCATACATAAAGAGGTAGAATACTTGGGAGATGTTATTTTATCATTTGAATCCAAAGGGATTATTGGTTCCATTAATAAACTCTTTGAGAATGGAGAAACAGCCGTTGCCATTACCATTTTACTTTTTTCCGTACTTTTACCTCTACTAAAAAGTTTAACCCTCACCTCTACCCTACTTTTTCATAAACACCCATGGAGCAGACACTTGGTCAACTTCTTTAAACATATAGGAAAATGGTCCATGATAGATGTTTTTGTGGTGGCAACATTTTTGGTCTACTTAACGAGTAATGGTGGAGGCATCAGCGAAGCAGAGATTCAAGTAGGACTCTACTTCTTCTTGGTATATGTACTATTGTCTATGATTACTGCGATACTAACACAGAAAGTTTTGGAAGTGGCGAGTTTACTCCCACAAATTGGTAAGGCTAAAGCCATCACTTCCGAAAAAAAGAGTTAACGCTCTTGGAAGTGGCGAGTTTACTCCCACCAACTAGTGAGGCTGAAGCCATCACTTCCGAAAAAGCCTTAACTCTATATAACCATCTTCACATCTTTATGCTCTTGAAAAGCTTTAAAAAGTGCATCTCTATCTTCTTCTGATGCTACCTTGCATGACGCACTTAAAGCATGAAACTTCCCTTTACTCGAACTGTTCCCTTTTGCTGTAGTATAGTCACGACTTCCCATCACATCAAAAACACACGCTTCCAAATCTACTTTACTTGTTCCTATTATCTTATAACCCCATTCACAAGGGTAAGCTATTTGTGGTTTCTCACAAGAATTACCGTCTAAAATCACCTGAATTACCTCCTGATTTTTCCTCTAGTTGTACGTTTCTAATTACCATCCCTTTATCGATGGCTTTTAACATATCATAAATGGTCAACAGACCCACACTAACCCCCGTCAATGCTTCCATTTCTACCCCTGTTTGTCCTTTTAACTTAATTCTAAGTGTTAGTTTAAACCCCGGAAGTTCAGGTAGCTCTTCAATGTCCGTGTTAATAGAACTCAACAATAAAGGGTGACACATGGGAATAAGTGTACTTGTCTGTTTTGCTCCTTGAATGGCTGCAATAACAGCTGTTTGCAACACCGGACCTTTCTTTGCTATATTTGAAACCACTGCCGTATAAGCATCGGGTGTTACTTCAATGATACCCGAAGCAACGGCAATACGCGTGGTATCCTCTTTATTTGATACATCTACCATCTTTGGTTTATTATTTTCATCCAGATGTGTTAAATTCATTTTGAACCTTTTTTTCAACTTTTTGCATTCTATCAAAAAAATATTTCATTACAAATTAACTCTCTTTTATACTGTTTCAAACATTAACCAAGCTATAAAAAATTAATTTAAGTTTATATTCTATACAAAAAAAACAAATTTAATTTATTTTTTGAGAATATCAGTACTTCGTCGTTTATTTCATGTTATAATACTTTAAATTTAAAACTATAATTAAAAAAGGATTGTTTTTGAATGCCAATATGCCCAAGATACCTCATGTCACACAACTCTATAGATCTTCTAACTGTTCAAACTTAAAAAGTTATTCAAGAGGTACATACATCTTAAAACGATTGGTTGATTATGTATCTATTTTTTTACTTGGTCTTCTGAGTTTACCTGTTATAGTGTTGGTTGTCACACGTATTAAAAAAGAGTCTCCTGGACCTATCTTTTTTAAACAAACACGTGTAGGACTTCATGGAAAGCCATTTACCTGTTATAAATTTAGAAGTATGCATGTTCATACCCCCACTGAAGATGGTCTCTATACCAAAGATCAAGATTTAAGAATCTTTCCTTTTGGGCAAATTATGCGTAAAACAAGAATTGATGAACTTCCTCAAATTATAAACATTATCAAAGGTGAAATGCACCTCATCGGTCCTAGGGCTGAGTGGGATGTATTGGTAAGTCAATATGAAAAGGAAGTTGAAGATTATCAAAGTCGTCACTTGGTTAGACCAGGAATTACAGGACTGGCACAGGTCTCTTACCCTTATGGAAGAAACATTTATGATACAGAGCAAAAATTGGGTTACGATTTAGAGTACATTAAAAATTGGTCATTTTTTGTTGAAATGAAAGTTGTACTCCAAACCATAGAAGTAGTTTTAAAAAGAAAAGGTATTTAAAATACAATTTCATATAGAATAGTAAGAATTTAAATATCATACTAATAAGGCAAAATATTCCAATGAAATACAATCAAGTTAAAAACAATTTATTAAACAATCAAAAAACATGGCTCATTACAGGCGTTGCAGGATTTATTGGCTCCAACTTAGCTGAAGCCCTCCTCAAACTGAACCAAAAAGTTCTCTCTTTAGATAACTTCTCTACAGGACACCGATACAATTTAGAACATATCAAAAATGCAGTGAGTGATGAACAGTGGGGAAACTTTACTTTTATAGAAGGGGACATTACTGACTTTGAAACCTGCCAAAAGATTACAAAAAATGTAGACATCATATTGCACCAAGCAGCTCTTGGTTCCGTACCACGCTCTATTGATACCCCTGTTATCTCAAATCATGCCAATGTTACAGGTTTTCTAAACATGCTAACAGCTGCAAAAGATAATGGCGTTAAACGTTTTGTTTATGCTTCCTCCTCTTCTGTTTATGGCGACTCTGCAGAGCTTCCAAAAGTAGAAGAGCGCACAGGAAACCTACTCTCACCTTATGCTGTGACCAAATATGTCAATGAACTCTATATGGGTGTCTTTCATAAATGTTACGGCATGGAAGCCATTGGACTACGATACTTTAATGTTTTTGGAAAAAGACAAGACCCCAATGGTGCTTATGCTGCTGTTATACCTAAATGGATTGGACAAATTTTAAATGGAGAAGATCTTTTTATTAATGGTGACGGTGAAACCAGTAGAGACTTCACCTATATAGACAATGTTGTTCAAGCCAATATTTTAGCTGCGACCACCGAAAACCCTAAAGCCTATGGAGAAGCCTTTAACACGGCCATTGGAGGAAGAGAGACTTTAAATAATCTCCACAAAGGTATTGTTCAGGGACTCAAAAAAAATCTACCAGAGTTAGAGATAAAAGATGCCATCTACAGAGACTTTAGAGCTGGAGATATTAGACACTCTAATGCCAACATTGGTAAAATGGAAGCACTCTTAGAGTACCAACCAACCCATACGCTTGAAGAGGGTCTTTCAGAGTCCATAGCATGGTATATTAATGATATAGAGAAAAAAATATTAGAGGAGATAGAGTAATGAAGGGAATAATCTTAGCAGGGGGAAGTGGAACAAGACTCTACCCCATCACAAAAGGGGTAAGTAAACAGTTGGTACCCATCTATGATAAACCAATGATTTACTATCCATTGTCGGTTTTAATGTTGGCAGGTATTACAGAAATACTGATTATCTCTACAGAAAAAGATCTACCAAACTTTGAAGCGTTACTAGGAGATGGTTCAGATATAGGTATGAAATTTGAATATGTGGTACAACCAAGCCCAGATGGATTGGCACAAGCATTTATTCTTGGTGAAAAGTTTATTGGTGACTCTGATGTCTGTTTGGTTTTGGGAGACAATATCTTCTATGGACAAGGATTAATTGAACTCTTATCAAAATCAGTAAAAAATATTAAAGAAGAGAATAAAGCAACTGTCTTTGGTTATTATGTAAAAGATCCAGAACGTTATGGAGTAGCTGAATTTGACAGCAGTGGAAATGTAATATCATTAGAAGAGAAACCAGAAACTCCAAAAAGTAACTATG
>LBBO01000217.1_pt11 | contig 13333 bp, 13 predicted proteins | sample 329191 | NCBI WGS metagenome assembly LBBO01 (sample SAMN03174413, study PRJNA266758) | hydrothermal vent metagenome | biome: marine hydrothermal vent; feature: marine hydrothermal vent chimney; material: microbial mat material; isolation source: microbial mat from marine hydrothermal vent chimney...
CTTCCTTTGGGAGTGAGAACGCTTCGCTTAGTTCCCGAACCGACTGAAAGGAGCTCATAAGTTCAACTAAAAATAATAAGAAAAAACGAATAAAAGGGATTTGTATTGAGTATAAATAAAAAAGAAGAGTCTTTGAAAAGTTAGAAAAAACTATAACAAAATTATTTTCCCCAAACCTAATGCTAAAACTTTTTCATTTTCTAATTTCTTTAACAACCTAGAAATCACTTCTCTTGACGACCCTAATTCGTTGGCTATTTTTTGATGCGTTATTTTTAGCTCATTAGTCGATTTTATAGCCGCTTCTTTTTTTAGATAATCGAGTAAAAGTTGATCTTTTTTAGAAAACGTGAGCAACTTTACAAACTCTAAAAGCTCCTCAAACCTAGCGTTATAAAGGTTGTAAACAAATTCATTCCATTGGGCATATTTTTACCCAACGAAACTACTTTATCGGAAGGCAAGAGTAACACTTCAGACTCTTCTACTATAACTGCTTTAACTTTACTGGTATCATTATTAACACATGCCGTTAAAGACATAATACAACTCTCTCCAGACTGGATATAATAGAGCAATATTTCATGACCGTTTTCATCTTCTTTATAAACTTTTACCAATCCAGAAATCAAAAGAGGAATCATCTTTATGTAAGACCCTTCTTCTAAAAACACTGTCCCAGCTGGAGCCGTTTGCAATAGGCAAAGTTCGGCTAACTCATCTCTTAAAGCAGGAAGTTTAGCTAGTTCTGGAAAGTATTGTGATAGAATGTTATTTTTTGACAAGGTCAATCGCTTTAAAAGTTAATGCTACAAATAACATAACCCAAGGAGTTCCATGCATAACAACATCAAACCAATCCATTGCTCCCATAGGGTGATCTCCAGAGAAAGCTCCACCTCCAGCAATCCATTGTATCTTACCCCAAATATGAGGAGGATTAAATGGTGCTAATCCTAAAGTTAAAGAAGGAAGAATCCAGAGCTGTACATTTTTATAAAAAGGCGTTTCTGACATCTTATTTTATATTTTCTTTAATAATTGAGCTTAATTGATGAGCTGGAACAACTCCAGATTGTCTCCACAATAATTTCCCTTTTTGAAAAAGGATTAAAGTAGGAACTCCTCTAACTTGAAATTTTTGGGCTGCCTGAGGATTTTTATCTACATCAACTTTTATAATTTTCAGGTTATCATCAAGTTCATTTTTAACCGTTTTTAAAATAGGAACCATTGTTTTACACGGTCCACACCATTCTGCCGAAAAATCGACTAAAACAGCTTTTTCTCCATTTATTAAATCATTAAATTTAGACATCTTATTTTATTTTAATACCTACTGAAATCAAAAAAAACTAATCGGTTTCAGTATAAAAGAAAAGTTTTCTGAAAGTTTATAGAAAACTTCTCTTTTATACCAGCTCTAATTTGAAATTACCGTATTAAAATCATTTTTTGTTCCTTCTGCTTCAAAATAAAACTTCACCATAGCCAAGGCTATGCTTCATTTTTCTTTTTCACATAAGAAAAAATAAAAATTTTTAATTTACGGTAATTTCAATTCAGAACTGGTATTATTTATAATTATTTTAAAAGCTCTTTTTCTATTACATCTACAAGCGCTCCTTTTGGCAAAGCGCCAGCTTGCATCATTGGTTGTTTTCCTGCAGGAATAAAAAGCATACTAGGAATACTTCTAATTTGAAATACTGCTGATAATTCTTGTTCAGCTTCTGTATCTACTTTATAGATGTTTATTTTCCCTTCGTATTCTTTTGATAATTCTTCTAAAATTGGAGCTACCGCCTTGCAAGGTCCACACCAGTCAGCATAAAAATCGATTATTGCAGGAAGTTCCCCTTCAAACTTCCATTCTTTAGATTTAGTGTAATCAAATACTTCTGCTTTAAATTTCTCTGTTGTTAATTGTATTGTTGCCATTTTGTTTTCTTTTTATTTCAATTAATTGTCTTTAAATTATTAATTAACTGACAATTTTCAACTGCAAAGATGCGAATAAGTTCACGAATATAGTGTAACAATAGTAACTATACTCTTTCTATACTCAAACCAAATAGCTTATCGAATTTTATTCTTGTTAATTTTGTCCCTAACTTCGTTGAAAAAAAACGTAGCAACCAGTTACAACTCATTTTTTACTCACAAATTTTTATTTTTTCAACTTATGTTTCCCGCTTCTCGGGACAGGCTGTGAGATCGCTATCGCTAAGTTCGCCTTGCTATGGATAAAATTAACATCGCCTAAAAAACCGAACCGACTGAAAGGAGCTCATAAGTTCAAATAAAAAAAATAAGAACAAACGAATAAAAGGGATTCGGCTTGAGTATATTATTTCACTCTTTTTTTTGTACCTTCGAATATCTACTGAAACCTAAATTGATTTTAATAGACTGTATAGCGTTTAATCATTTTATAAAACCAACCATAAGATATGTATAAGGCACTTCTTTTTTTCTATTTAGCTTCAGTTATATTTTCACTAACGCTCAATACTATGGTTTCGAGAGAGTCGATTCAATTGAAGTTTTGATAAATGGTACCAATCTATCGCTTCCTTGGGCTGGTGGTTTAAACTCCGCTCAATTTTCTACAATAGATTTGAATAATGATGGAATAGAGGATCTATTTATCTTTGATAGAACTGGAAATAAGGTATTGACTTTTACAAAAAATGGGGCTTCTTATGAATATAACCCAGAGTTTGAGTCTAGCTTCCCTACTTTACAGGCCTGGGTGATTTTAAGAGATTACAATTGTGATGGTAAAAAAGATATTTTTTCTTACGTTTCAGGAGGAATTGGAGTTTGGAAAAATACGTCTTCGGGAGGGAATTTAAGTTTTGAAAGAGTAGGAGATTCTTATATAGAATCTTATCAATATAATTTTACAACCAACCTTTTTGTAAGTCGAGTAGATATTCCAGATATAAACGACATAGACGGCGATGGAGACTTAGACGTATTAACTTTTGGAGTAATTGGATCAAGAATAGAATATCACAAGAATTTAAGTGTAGAGCAAGGTTTTGGATGTGATTCTTTAGTTTTTGAATTGAGTAATAGCTGTTGGGGACATTTTTTAGAAACAGGAACGAACACCAACGTTTGTGTATTGAAAGACACTTGTTCTTCAACCTCTAACGTTCCAAACCCTCAAAAAGAAGGATTAAAACACGCTGGATCAACTATTCTTAGTTTAGATTTTAACAATGATAATGTGAAAGATATTCTGTTGGGAGATGTTAGTTTTAACAATATAATTGGATTAACAAATGACAATACTGGCGTAAATATGAATACGTCTATGATGAGTCAAGATCAAACATTCCCCAGTTATGACACCCCAATAGATTTGGAACTTTTCCCAGGCATGTATTATGAAGATGTGGACAACGATAATGTAAAAGACTTAATTGTAAGCCCCAATACTCCTGACTATACAGAAAATAAAGAAAGTGTTTGGTTTTATAAAAACAATGGAACAAATACACAGCCCGTTTTTAATTTAATAGAAGAAAGTTTTTTACAAAACAAAATGATAGAATACGGAAAATCAGCATACCCTGTTCTATTTGATTATAACAATGACGGATTATTAGATTTATTTGTAAGTAGTTTTGGTGAGTTTGATGCAGGGAATTATAAATCTAAAATTGCCTTTTATTTGAATACAGGAACTGCAACAGAATCAGTTTTTGAACTGCAAACGGCAGATTTCGCTTCTATTTCTACTTTAGGACTAGGGAAAGATATTTACCCCAGTTTTGGAGATATAGACGGAGACAATGATATAGATATGGTAATTGGAAATTACGATGGAAATGTTTATTTGTTTGAAAACACAAGTAATAATTTAACTTCAATGAGTTTTACCACTGGGCATTCATTAATAAACGACGATAGTGGAAATCCAATTGATATAGGATCGGGAGCAAAACCGACTTTGTTTGATTTAACTAAAAATGGAGTTTTAGATTTGGTTGTCGGTGAAGAAAGAGGAAATTTAAATTATTTTGAAAATGTCGGAACTTCCTCAACTCACTCTTTTCGATTGCAAACAGAAACTTTTGGAGATGTAGAAGTTAGCGAATGGTGGACAACAATTGGAAACAGTATTCCAACTTTTATAACTAACAATACAAATGAAACAATCTTATTTGTAGGCGCAGAAGAAGGAGTAATGTATCATTACAACAATATAGACAACAATCTTTTGGGAACCTTTACAGGAATGGACACTATAAAAACGATAAACAATGGACCAAATGGAGCTCCTGCAATAGGAAATTTAAACAACGATGCTTACCTTGATTTAATAATAGGAAATGAAAGAGGAGGTCTTACTTTTTATTATGGAAAAGAAGGCACTGCTCCTGATTTTATATCTGAAAATAAAAAAGAAAACAATTGGACTGTTTATCCAAATCCTTTTAAAAATAATTTAAACATTAAACACTCTTTTGCTGGTCAAACTCAATACTTAATTACCGATATTACAGGCAAAACTATATTGAGAGGAGTATTGACTAAAAACGAAATATCAACTCAAGGTTTGAGTAGAGGGGTTTATCTTTTATCGCTAATTAATGATAATCATTCTTACACCCAGAAGATTATTAAAGAATGAAAAATCCAATAGTAATTTTTGATGGAGACTGTGCTTTTTGTAATAAATCTGTGATGTTCATTTTAAAAAAAGACAGGAAACAAAATATAGCTGTTTGTTCCAATCGAAGTGAAAAAGGGAAAGAATTAATAGCAGAATTTAAAATTACAGCATCCATAGATTCAACAATTATTTACATTTTAGAGAACAAAGTATATTATCGTTCTTCGGCAGCTTTACAAATCAGTAAAAAACTAAAAGGTTTATATCCTCTTTTATCCCTATTTTTAATTGTACCTCGTGCTATTAGAGATACTATTTATAATTTCATCGCAAAACACAGAAAAAAGATAGTAAAAAAGGATTATAGTTGCGAATTTGTAACCGATGAGAAAATTAAAAGAAGAATCTATTTTTGAATTTTTCTCTCCTATAATCAAAAGGCAATGCGAATAATAACGAATCAGTTTGAGTATCTCAATTCATTTAGGTTATCAATCTCAAAAAGTGTAGTTTTGCCAGAGCAATGCTACATCAAGTAAAGTCATATCTAAATTATAAGAAAAATGCTGTTGGGAAACACGGCGTTCACTCGCCTTTTGTTTTTGATTTAATGCGTCAAGTTTTTGATAAAGAAGATACTTTTTATGCATTTGAACTGATAGAAAAAATTAGAGAAAGCTTGAAACTAGACAATACTGTTTTGAAAATAGAAGATTTAGGAGCTGGTTCTAAAAATAGTTCGAGTAACGAACGAACGATAAGACAATTGATAAAAAATTCGGCTAAAGCTCCAAAATATGGTCAACTATTATTTAGACTAGTCAATTATGTAGAGGCTAAAAACATTATAGAATTGGGAACTTCTCTAGGTATGTCAACCTTATATCTTGCAAATTCTCGTCGCTATTCTAATGTATATACGCTCGAAGGTTCAAAAGAAATTGCTAAAAAAGCAAAAGACAATTTCAATAAAATGCAGTTAAAAAACATTGAAGTTATTAATGGTAATTTTGATAATACTTTAACTCCATTGCTCGATAAATTACAGAAAGTAGATTTTGTTTTTTTTGATGGAAATCATAAAGAAAAACCAACCTTACACTACTTTGAAAAGTGCTTAAGTAAAGTACATAATAATACTGTTTTTGTATTCGATGACATTTATTGGTCGGAAGAAATGACCAGTGCTTGGAAAGTTATAAAAGCAAACAAAAAAGTAACAATGACCATAGATGTTTTTGAAATGGGAATTGTATTTTTTAGAAAAGAACTACCCAAACAAGATTTAGTAATAAATTATTAAAAAACTATAAATGAGAGCATTAGTAATATCTGGTGGAGGAAGTAAAGGCGCATTTGCTGGGGGAATGGCAGAACATTTCATTAGTGATTTGGGGATAAAATACGATATTTTTACGGGTTCTTCTACTGGCAGTTTATTGATTCCGATGTTGGCTTCTGACAATGTAAAAAAGGCTAAAAGTGCTTATACATCTATTACTTCTAAAGAGATTTTCACAATTAACCCTTACAAAATTGAGATAACAAGAGGCGTAGTAAAAATAAAAATGCACCATTTGAATATTATTCGTTCTTTTCTAAGGGGAAATAAAACGCTTGGAAGCTCTAAACGGTTAAGAAAAACGATTTCAAAATTCTTTTGTGAAAACGAATTCGAAAAAGTAAAAGAAATGGATAGAAACGTAATCGTTACGGTTTCTAATTTATCTCGAAACATAGTTGAGTATAAAGCGTTAAAAGATTGTAACTACGAAGACTTTTGTGATTGGATTTGGGCTTCAGCCAATTTTTTACCCTTTATGAGTTTAGTTACCAAAAATGGTATGGAATATGGCGATGGAGGATTTGGTAACAATATACCTATTCAATCGGCAATAAATGCTGGAGCTACGGAAATAGACGTAATTGTCTTAGATCCTATTGAATCTGTTTCTAATCGAATGCCATCGACAAATGCTATCGACTTGTTGTTCAATGTTTTTGACTATTTATTGGATCAAACTACTGCAAGTAGATTAGAGCTTTCAAAATTGAAAGGTAAAAATAAAGCTGTAAAAATAAATATTTATCATACGCCACGTAAGTTAACTGAAAATTCTTTAATTTTTAATAAAAAAAGAATGACCAAATGGTGGAAAGAAGGACGAGAACACGCTAAAAAAGTAAAATCTGAATCGGTAATTATACAACCAGAAAAATAAAATGTCAGAAATATTAGATACCATTTGTGCACTTTCTACTCCGCACGGAGTCAGTGCGATTGCTGTAATTAGATTATCGGGAAATGAAGCCATTTCGATTGTAAATAAAAGTTTTTCTAAAGAAATTTTAAACGTAAAAGGTTACACGGTTCACTACGGTTCTATTTTAGAAAACGAAAAAACAATAGATGATGTAATTGTTACTGTTTTTAGAAATCCTCATTCTTTTACTGGGGAAAACTCGGTAGAAATTGCTTGTCACGGTTCTCTATATATTCAACAAGAGATTCTAAAAATAATGCTCGACAATGGAGCTCGAATGGCATTGGCTGGAGAGTTTTCTAAAAGAGCTTTCTTTAATGGGAAATTAGATTTAACACAGACCGAAGCAATTATAGATTTAATACATTCTGAAAGTGAAGCATCACACAGAATAGCGATGCAACAAATGAAAGGAGGAATTAGTAACGAACTTTCAGAGTTGCGTCAAAAAATGATGAATTTTGCTTCGCTAATAGAATTGGAATTAGACTTTTCGGAAGAAGATGTAGAATTTGCCGATAGAACTGAATTAATAAAACTAATAAATGAAGTTCAACTTGTAGTAATCAGTTTATTAGAATCGTTTAAATTGGGTAACGCCATTAAAAACGGAGTGAATACTGCCATAGTCGGAAGACCAAACGCAGGAAAATCTACATTGCTAAACGCATTGCTAAAAGAAGAAAGAGCTATTGTTTCGAAAATAGCGGGGACAACAAGGGACACAATAGAAGAAATTTTGACTATACAAGGCATAGATTTTAGATTTGTAGATACCGCAGGGTTGAGAGAAACGTCAGACACTATCGAAAAAATAGGAGTAGAACGAGCGTTGGCACAAATAGAAAAATCGGCAGTATATATTTATCTTTTTGACATTGAAACAATGTCTGTTCAAGATTTGAAAGAAGATTTAGCTAACCTTTCTGCCGAAATACCAAGAATTGTAGTTGCTAACAAATCTGACCTCGTTTCAGAAAATATAAAATTAGAATTTAAGAATTTTAACGAAGAATTAATTTTTATATCGGCTAAAGAAAATGAGCGTATTTCTTTGTTAGAAGAACGACTTTTAGAAACTATAGATATAAAAGAATTGAGCGTTCAAAAAACAATTGTAACTAATCTTAGACATTACGAGGCGCTTAAAAAAGCAAATGAAGATTTGCTAAAAGTACAAGAAGGTTTAGAAACAGGAATCACGAGCGATTTTTTAGCGATGGACATAAGACAAGCTATGTACCACTTAGGTACAATTACAGGGGAAGTTTCTACCGATGATTTGCTGGGTAATATTTTTGCTAACTTTTGTATTGGAAAGTAATCGTAAAAAAATAATCCTATTTTAAAATTCGCTAAAAAAGGAGTGTATTGATATAATTTTGGCCTCTTTATTTTTACTAGTTTGGCATTGCGTTAGTGATAGTAGCGACATCCTTTTTTTTCTTTTTAGAAAAAAAAGATACAGCGGATAGCACGCTCGAACGCCCAAATACAGATTGACTAGGGAAAGAAATTAAGAGTGAATGGTTAACAAAAAAATAGGGGAAAGATTCTAATTGATAAAAAAAATTGTATATTTGTTGCAACAGATAGCGGAAATCACAATACTTTCTTAAATATATAACCACTATCTATTCTAAAAAAAAATCCAAGAGAACATTTTTTATAATAACATTACAGTATATATATGTACGATATAGCTCAATTAAGAAGCAAAAAAGTTGCTGAATTACGTGAAATAGCAACAGAACTAAAGGTAACGAAGGTCGATAAGATTAAAAAAGCCGATCTAGTGTATAGTATTTTGGACGAACAAGCTCTTGTTGTTCCAAAAAAAGAAGTTGAAAAACCTCAACAAAAAAAAGCGAGAGCTCCTAGAAAAGAAAAAGTAGCGAGTTCCAACCAAAATACTTCTGATAAAAATTCTGATAAGCCGATTCCTAAAGAGGGGACTAAAGAAGAGGAAAAAAGAAAACCTCAGGAGCACAAGAATCAACAAAGAAATTCGGATAAGCCAGTTCAAGACAATCAAAGAAAAGATAGTAAACAGGACAATAGGAAAGACACCAAAGATTCGGACAATAAACAGCAAAACAATCGTAATGTTCGTAAACACGACAATACGAAAGCGAATGCTAACAACCCGAATAATAAAGCGAATAGAAACACCCCGAATCAAAACAGTTCGAAACAAAGCAGTTCGAAACAAAGCAATCCGAACCAAAACAGTTCGAAACCAGATAATTCGAGACAGAGTAACCCGAAACAAAACAGTTCGAGTCAAAATAATTCGAAACAAAGTACTAGACCAAATAATAACCCGAACCAAAAGAAGATTAACAATCCTAATCAGAAAAACCAAAAGAAGCACCAAACTACTGCTGAAGAATTGGGATTCAATTTTGATGACTTAATTTTTAGTGAAGGAGTTTTGGAAGTAATGCAAGATGGTTATGGATTTTTGAGATCTTCGGATTATCATTATTTACCATCGCCAGATGATGTTTATGTTTCTCACTCTCAAATAAAATTGTTTGGTTTAAGAACTGGAGACACAATAAAAGGAAGCATTAGGCCTCCAAAGATTGGTGAACGTTATTTCCCATTGATTAAATTTTTAGCAATAAATGGAAGAGAGCCTAACGATATTAAAGATAGAGTTCCTTTTAAATATTTAACACCATTGTTCCCAACTGAGAAACTAAAATTGACAGGACACAGCAAAGAGAGTATTTCTACGCGTGTAATGGATTTGTTTGCTCCAATTGGGAAAGGACAAAGGGGGATGATTGTAGCACAACCAAAGACAGGTAAAACTGTTTTATTGAAAGATGTAGCTAACGCAATTGCGAGTAATCACCCTGAGGTTTATTTAATGGTTTTGCTAATAGACGAAAGACCTGAAGAGGTTACGGATATGCAGAGAAGTGTGAATGCTGAAGTAATTGCTTCTACCTTTGATGAGCCTGCAGAAAGACACGTAAAAGTTGCTGATATAGTACTTGAAAAAGCAAAAAGATTGGTAGAAAGTGGTCACGATGTTTGTATTCTATTGGATTCGATTACGCGTTTGGCTAGAGCTTATAATACGGTAATGCCTGCTTCTGGAAAAGTATTGACTGGTGGTGTAGATGCAAATGCGTTGCACAAGCCAAAACGTTTCTTTGGTGCTGCTAGAAATATTGAGAACGGTGGTTCTTTGACTATTATAGCTACTGCTTTGACAGATACTGGTTCTAAAATGGACGAAGTTATTTTTGAAGAATTTAAAGGAACTGGTAATATGGAACTACAATTGGATCGTAAGATTTCTAACCGTAGAATATTCCCAGCGATTGATATTCTTTCTTCTGGTACTAGAAGAGAAGATTTGCTAATGACAAAAGAGGAGTTGCAACGTATTTGGTTACTAAGAAAGTTTATGGCAGATATGAAATCAATAGAAGCTATGGAGTTCTTAAAAGACCGTATGCAGTCTAGTAGAAATAACGAAGAGTTTCTTTCTTCTATGAATGGATAATACCAGTTATAATTTGAAATTATCGTATTAAAATCCTTTTTTATTCCTTCTGTTTCAAAATAAAACTTCACCATAGTTATGACTATGTTTCATTTTTATTTTTCACATAAGAAAAAATAAAGACTTTTAATTTACAGTAATTTCAATTCAAAACTGGTATAAAATAGATTTTTTTAACCCCCACTAAGCATCGCTTAGTGGGGGTTTTGTTTTAAATTTTGGTTATTTTATTCTAAAGAACAGTCTACTTTACTTGAGTCTCCAATTCCATACTCAATTAAATCGTGACCTTGAGCTTTGCACCAAGTATCGGCATCTTTTTTAGATGATTTTGGAGTTAGATAGTTAACTGTATTTTTTCTTAGTTTATAAAAATAATATTACAAAACGTCTTCTACCTCCGCCAATCCGTTTATATAAAATTTTCGATTAGAAGCTTGTTCTATGCATAGAAATCGTTTTCTTAATTTTTTTCTATACTAAAAATTCGTCCGTTCAAATTAAATGGTTTTCCGAAAGGCATATCTTCTACGTGTTTTACACCTTCTTTTTTAAAATGCTGACTGAGCATTACATCTGAGCAACTAGAGGCTTTAGGGTTATTTAAATGCGCTTTCAGTAAAGAAACTTCTTCTTGAGTTAAGAACTCAGTAGATAGTATGGGTAGAAATAACTTTTTGTATTCGCTTTTCCACTCCATGCCATGTGGAGTTATACTTCTTTTGTAATCTTTCCAGTTGTAGAGGTGTGCAATTTCATGAATTGTGGTAATTAGAAAATTTAACGGTTCTAAGTTGTTATTAACTGTTATTTGTAATTTTCCTGTTTTGTGGTTTACGCTAAAATCTCCCAATTTTGTTTTACGTGGTTTTACTATTTTAAAAAAAACAGGATAATGCTTTAGTAACTTTAGAACATACTCAGCAGTTTTGGAAGGAATATATTTTTTTAAAAGTTCGATTTCAGACATACCTTAAACTTTAGCTCTTTTAATTTCCGAAGTTTTAACTTCTGCCTTCCAACTTGGGCAAGTATCGCACTTATTTTTTTTTTAAATAATTTGCATGAGCTAGCTCCTAAAACAAAAGAGAACGAAACGAGTATTATTAAAATGTTTTTCATGTTTTTCAAATATAGTTATTTTTATTAATTCCTTATAATTTAGAGCTTGATTTTACTTCTTCAATCAAACGTTTTTTTGCATCTTCAAAAGTATCTATTTTCATATAATTACCACCTCCACTTGTTGCTAGTTTTTTCATGTTTTCTTCGTTATGCTTTCTGTTTTTTATTCCAATAACAGAAACTTTTACACCTTTAGCTTTATACTTTTTTGCCAATTTGTTTACGTTTTCTTTACCGCTATTAAAATCTCCATCGGTTGCCATTATTATTTCGTTGTTTCCATGTGCAATAAATGCTTCGCAAGCTTTAGAGTAGGCCATTTTTAAACCTTTCCCTCCTGCCGTCATTCCTCCAGCTGTTAAACCTTCGATTGTTGAAATTATAGAATCTTTGTTGTTTGCACTTGTCGTTTCCATTGCTATTTTTGTAGAACTGGCGTAAGTTACAATCGTTATGTTATCGACATCTCTCAATAGTTTAGTCATTTCAATCATCGATGCCTTTAGTAAATCTAGTTTCCCTGTATATTTCATTGATGCCGAAATATCGATTAAGAAAACAATATTGTTTGGTTTATATTTTGATAAAGGAAGTTCTGGGTATTTTTCTACAGTTGAAGTTTTAGGGTGTTCTTTTGGAAGTTCTTTTATTTCTTCTCCCTTCTCTTCTGTATTTTCATCAAGTACTAATATAATTTCTTCTGTATCTTCTTCCTCCTTTTTTTCCTCTTCTATAATATCTTGTGCTGTCTGAGTTTCTGTTACAACTAATGAAATTTCTTCGTTTAGGTCTTTTACCAGTGAATCTCTTTTTAATTCAATTACTAGATAATCACTTTTTCTATTAATGTATTTTGGAAACTCTTTGGTAATATATCCTTCTTTAGATGTCACGAAGTAATAAAAACCTAAATCGACTTTTTTAGCCGCTATTCCATTTCTATTTGTTTTAAGGTTTTGAGCAATCAAACCATTTTTAATCATCAGAACCTGAGCTTTTTCTATCGGTTCTTTTGTTTCTTGATCGATTACCTTTACTTTAAATTGAAAAGAAATATCATTATTTCTATTCTCTTGAGAAAAACTAGGACACGCAATTCTAGAAGATTTTACTTCTTCTACAAATCCAGTAATTTTAATTGATTTTGGTTCGTCATAACAACTAAAATGAATGGGTATTTTTTCACTAAACCCTCCTTTTTTTATCGGTTGATACATTACTCTGACATAAATAGTACTATCGGGCAGTATAGTCTTACTTGAATAATGTACCTGAAACTTTTTTGCATCTACATCTGCTCTAAAAATGAATACTTTTTTGTCTCCTATGTTTTTTATTGGAATATCAACGTATTGATTATTACTATTTATCAATCCATAATCATACGGCTGTTTCAAAAACTGAATTTGCCCTATTATTGTTTGCGCAAACAATAAAATGATCGTTATTACAACTATTTGTTTTATACTTTTTCTTATCATTGTTTTTTTTTATGCTTATCCGCTTGTTTTCCTAATACGTAGAAAAAGTACTTACCATTTCTCTCAATGCCCAATGTCATTAAGTTAAGGATAATTCATATCGAGTCTTTTCGATTTGTATAGGTTTTTGGCTTAGTTTTAGTTTTATATTTACCATATTTTCTTGTGTTTTTTCTATTAGGTCTAATTGGAATCAAATGTTGTTTGAATAGCGTTTTTAATTCATTCTCCATATCATCACTTCCTAATAATAAAGCTATTATTCTATCTTTTAAAAAGCCATATGACAAATTTGAATTTACTTTATATT
>LBBO01000270.1_pt10 | contig 13229 bp, 14 predicted proteins | sample 329191 | NCBI WGS metagenome assembly LBBO01 (sample SAMN03174413, study PRJNA266758) | hydrothermal vent metagenome | biome: marine hydrothermal vent; feature: marine hydrothermal vent chimney; material: microbial mat material; isolation source: microbial mat from marine hydrothermal vent chimney...
ACAAGATAAAAATGTTTTTTTACTCACTGGTATTGCTTTAATGCTTTTTCCTTACCTCGTTGATGGACTTACTACAACTATCATGGTAGGTCTAAGCTTGGGCATTTTACCTTTTGCTGCATTAAAGTATTTAGATTGGTAATACCCTTATTTGTTTATCTACCTCTTCTTTGAGTGCAGTTTCTATGGCAAATAGTGTTCCTGTACTAGAGCTAGAACAACTGCTACAAGCACCCAAATACCGTACATAGACATCTATTTTTTCTTCATTTTCCTTGACATCTAGTATCTCTATATCTCCGCCATCCATGATGAGGAATTGACGCACAGATTTGTCTATGGCTTTGTTTATGGCAACTATCTTCTGTTTCGCATCCATCTGCCTAAAAGGTATATCTGGTATTTCAGACTCACTCTCTTTCTCTACTTTCAATGCTTCTTGATGAACTATGAGAAGTTCGCCTAATGCTTCATGACAGTCTGCATCTCTATAGCCTGCTTTAGTATAGTGTGTAAGCACTTTCAGTGTCTCAATGTTATGTAGTACGATACACTCTTTGATAGAGCTAAGACTCATAGGTGTGTCTTTACATGGGTAAGTAATATTATCCCTACCTAGAGCCTCTTTATAGTAGTCTTTTGAAGCTTGTTTTATAGCATCAAGTGCTAGTGTGATGACATACTGTTCACACTCAGGCAAGGCAGGCGTTGTAGGGTTATCTCGCAAAAATCGTTCTAAGCCTTGGTAGGACATAGTCGTAGCTTCCTGTACCGTTTTGTTTTTACACAACAAGGCCAACATATCACATGCAGCGATAAGAGAAGGCGTACCAAAGTAAGTGTATCGTGCCAATAAGATAGTATCATCTTCAGGATTTACAGCCCAATAGAGTCTTATCTCCTCACCCATGCAGGCATCTCCATACACATAGGTAAAAAGCGTAGCACTTAAAGCGTCTGCTTCCTCTTGTAAAATCATACCAGCATGTTTAGGGTCACCTATAAACATTGCTACTTTGATACCGTATTCACTTTTAAAATCTATAAGGTCATTCATATTTTCTCCTTTGGGAGGTATTTGCTACTCTATCAAGCTAAGCTAAAAGTAGGCTAAATCATTGACAATGGAAACATAGATACTTATTTTATGCTGCTTTAACAAGAAGTTGTTACAAATAGGAGTATTATTATCTTATTTAATCATTTTACCTTATATGGCTATAATAAAATAGATATTTATGTGTTAAAATATTTTATTAAAGTAAAAAGGAATAATATGTCAAAACAAATATTTCAACCAAACGAAGAGTTTGCTAAAAATGCAACTATAGGTAGCATGGACGAATACAATTTGCTTATGAATAAAGCAAAAGAAAACTATGAAGGTTTTTGGGGCGATTATGCAAAAGAGAAAATTGATTGGATAGAACCTTTCACTAATGTATTAGATGAGTCTAAAACACCATTTGTAAAGTGGTTTGATGAGGGTAAACTAAATGTTGCGCATCAGTGTATTGACCGTCACTTAGATACTCGTAAAAATAAAGCGGCTATTATATTTGAAGGCGATCGTGGTGATGTTCAAACTATTACATATCTTGACCTCTATAAAAATGTAAATAGATTTGCAAACCTTTTAAAAGAAGATTTTGGAGTAAAAAAAGGCGATAGGGTCGTTATCTACATGCCTATGATTCCTGAAGCTGCTTATGCGATGCTTGCATGTGCTAGGATAGGGGCTATTCACTCTATAGTATTTGGTGGATTCTCAAGTGAGGCACTAAAAGACAGAATAGAAGATGCTGAAGCTAAAGTAGTTATCACGGCTGATGGAGCGTACAGAAAAGAGAAGCCATATATGCTTAAACCTGTTGTAGATGCTGCATTAGAGGGCAGAACACCAGTTGAAAAAGTTTTAGTTGTTGAGAGAAATGGTGAAGATATTACTTGGAAAGCAGGTCGTGACTACTCTTATAATGAACTCATAAAAAGTAAATCTTCAGTATGTGAAGCTGAACCAATGGACTCTGAAGACCCACTATTTTTACTTTATACTTCAGGTTCAACAGGAAAACCAAAAGGTGTTCAGCATAACTCTGCAGGTTATATTCTTTGGGCACAGATGACTATGGAGTGGGTTTTTGATGTTAAAGAAAATGATACTTACTGGTGTACAGCTGATGTGGGTTGGATTACAGGACATACATACATAGTTTACGGTCCTCTTGCTATGGGTGCTACTACCGTTATGTTTGAAGGTGTTATTACTCACCCTGATGCAGGGCGACCATGGGCAATGGTAGAAAACCATAGAATTAACCAATTCTATACAGCTCCAACTGCCATAAGAGTTTTACACAAAATGGGTGAAGATGAGCCTAGAAAATATGACCTATCAAGCCTTAAAGTACTTGGAACAGTTGGCGAGCCGATTGACCCACCTGCTTGGAAATGGTATTATGAAGAGGTTGGTAACAGCAAGTGTGCAATTGTAGATACTTACTGGCAAACTGAAACGGGTGGACATATAGTTTCTCCACTTCCAGGTGCTACTCCTATTAAGCCAGGATGTGCAACGCTTCCTCTACCGGGGATTATGGCGGAGATTTTAGATCCTGCAACAGGTGAGAAAATGGATGTTGGAGAAACTGGTTATATGTGTATCACTAAACCTTGGCCTGCACAAATTCGTGGCGTTTGGGGAGATGAGGAACGCTATATAAAATCTTACTTTGGTGATGTAAAAAAAGATGGCAAGGCTGTTTACTTTACAGGTGACGGAGCTAGATATGATGAAGATGGCTACATAACTATTACAGGTCGTACTGATGATGTTATCAATGTAAGTGGTCACCGTATGGGAACGGCAGAAGTGGAAGCAGCTATAAAAAAACATAACAATGTTGCAGCAGTTGCAGTTGTTGGTAAACCACACGAACTTAAGGGAGAAGGAATTTTTGCCTATATTGTACTTAAGACAATACCAGTCGAGCATAAAGATGATGTTGCCAATGAGCTTGAAACGATGAAAGAGATTAATCAGATTATTAAAAAAGAAATTGGTAATATTGCCTTGTGTGACACCATGTTATTTGTGCCAGACCTTCCAAAGACTCGTTCTGGTAAGATTATGCGACGCATATTGAGGTCAATTGCTAAAGGTGAGGCTATCACTCAAGATATTTCAACACTTGAAGACCCAAGTATCGTTGCAATTATTGAGGGAATGGTACAAGAGGCATAAGACCTCTTTTAGGGCAAAGCATAATGCTTTGCCCTACAGTAATGCTTTAACTTTCTTCAAATCTTCAAACACATCTTTTTTTGCACTTGGGTTACGTAACAAATAACTTGGATGATAGGTCGGTATAACCACATAGTCATCTTTTTGATACACCATTCCATGTGCTTGCTCCATAGTGATGTCATCTCCTGTGAGATAATGGTATGCCAGTTCACCAAAAGCAATGATGATTTTTGGTTGTATGAGCATTATTTGTTTGAGTAAGTAAGGATGGCAGGTATGCGCATAGCTAGGTGAGGGTGACTGTGTATCTTGTGCACGGCATTTTAGAATATTTGTCATGTAAACCTCTTGGCGTGTAAGCCCTAAAACATTTTCCAGCATCTTTGTGAGCGTCTCTCCATAACGACCTGTAAATACTTTACCGGTACTGTCATCACTGTTGCTAGGGGTATCTCCCACTATCATGAGATTTGCATGAGGTGAGCCATCTGCAAAGACTACTTTGTTTCTCGTTTTACTTAGCTCACACAAATGACAGTTGTGTGCTTGTTTTTCCAATGCTTCTAAAGTGTTTGGAAGTGTCAAATCAGGTTCATCTTCTTTAAAGATAGTCACAGAAGTATAGTCATATCCTAAGTTTTTAAGTTGATAGAGTTGCTTAAGTAGGAGTGCATTTTTGAGGTTTTTCATAGGAGTATTATACTCCTATGCATCTTAAAGAGATCTCTTATTTTGATATATGTCACCAATTAGTCCAAACAACTTTTTTAGTTATTGCTATCTGTTTTTCTAACAAGATTTTCGATAAGTTTTACCATCATTCTAACACCAGCACCTGAAGCACCATGTGGATTTTCTCCCCATGCATGTTCTACAAAAGCAGGTCCCGCGATGTCAATGTGTGCCCATTTGTCAGCATGCCTCTTGTCTACAAACTCAGATAAAAATTGTCCTGCTGTGATAGCACCACCATAACGTGTGTCAGAAATGTTGCATATATCTGCTATCTCAGATTTGATGGTCTTTTTAAGGTAGTCGTTGAAGTCTAGGGCAGTTGCTAGCTCTCCAGCATTTTGTGCTTCTTTGACTACAAGGTTTTGCACCTCTTTGTTGTTTCCCATGACAGAAGATGTGTAGTGACCCACAGCCACTACAGACGCTCCTGTAAGTGTAGCAAAGTCGAAGATGTAGTCTGCTTTTACCTCTTGTTGTGCGTAGCATAGCACATCGGCTAAGACTAAACGACCTTCCGCGTCTGTATTTCGTATTTCAATGGTTTTACCATTTTTTGCAACTAGTACATCATCTGGCTTATAGGCATCTCCTCCTATCATGTTTTCCACTGCGCCCACAAAACCATGTACTTCTATTGGGAGCTTAAGCTCAGCTACTGCTTTCATGATGCCCATAACAGCCGACCCGCCACTTTTGTCGGACTTCATCGTTACCATGTAGTCCGCAGGTTTTAGGCTTAATCCACCACTGTCATAGGTAAGACCTTTACCCACAAGTGTGACTTTTACTTTGGCATTTTTAGGTTTGTGTGTTAGATGTATAACTCTTGGCTTGTGGCGTGATGCACGCGCCACAGCAAGGAGTGTTTCCATCTTTTCTTCTTTTAGTTCTTTTGACTTAAGTATGGTGCATTTAAGTCCCGTATCTTCAGCCATACCTTCAGCGATACTTGCCATAACATCTGGATAACAATCATCAGGTGTTGTGTTTACAATGTCACGAGTGAAGTTGGTGGCATCAGCTGTTATTTGTGCTTTATGTACAAGTAAGGAAGCTTTTTCTATGTCAATATCAAGCTCGCTATACTCTTCTAGTGAGATAGAAATCTCTTTGATTTTGCTTTCATTTTTTTTACTTTTGTATGTTTCAAAACTATAGCCACCTAGTATAAACCCCTCTACCATGGCACGAAGTGTATAAGTACAACCCTTATTTGTGTAAGTAGCAACTTTTACAGACTTATATGTTGTTCCCATTAGCCTCTTGATGGCATTGGCAGCAGCACGCCTAATGTCTGAACTTTTTAGTGAAGTAGCTCCAACATAGAGTCTATTTTTTTCCACAAGCAAACATGTCTCATCTTGTTTACAGGAAAAACCAGCTTTTGTAAGAAGTTTTTTGTCTTGTACAAAACGGTGCTTTAAGTTAGCATCAACAACAATGATGACTTCTAAGTCACCACTTATGTCCAAAACAGGTAATACAGTTAATTCAAAATTCATTTATAATCCTCATTATGGTAGGTATTTTTTTATAGTAAAGAGTATATCGAAGATAAATAAAAATATGTTTGAATTTGCAGGTGGTATGCTATTGTTCATTACTTCAATCCCTCCACCCAAATATCAAAATCAACATCACTAGCCATCTTCCAATCTGCCCTAGGACTAAGAGAAATAGTGCCCACCTTAGGCCCATCAGGCATACATGAACGCTTAAACTGTTGCGTGAAGAAACGGCGCAAAAATAGCTTGAGCCATTTGTTTATGGTTTCTTCATCGTATTTAGTATCAAATGCCATGAGTGCTAAGTGTAGTATCTTTTTAGGCTTTGCTCCGTACTTGATGAAGTGATACAAAAAGAAGTCATGCAACTCGTATGGTCCTACGATGCTTTCTGTCTCTTGTAGTATCTCATTCCCCTCATGAGGGAGTAGTTCTGGACTGATGGGGGTGTCCAATATGTCGTCTATGATATGGGCTATTTTTTGTTAGATTTGTAATACTCTATGACGTACTGGATGAGTGTTTTCGGTATGCCAGAGTTTAGGGCGTACATGCTCATATGGTCACCATTGTAAGTTGACCAACCTAGGGCTATCTCACTTAAATCGCCTGTGCCGATGACAAGCCCACCTTCTTTGTTTGACATATTCATTAATATAGAAGTTCTTGCACGTGCTTGCACATTCTCGTAAGTCACGCTATGCTCGTCTTTATCATGCTCTATGGCTTCAAATTCATTGAGTGAAATGTCAGTAATATCTACAGTTTTAAGTGTCACACCTAAAGCTTCACAAAGCTCTACGGCATTTGACTTGGTGCGTGTGGTTGTACCAAAGCCGGGCATAGTCACTGCGATGATGTCTTTTATGTCCCATGACATCATCTCAAAAGCATAATGCGTTGAGAGTAGAGCAAGAGTAGAATCCAATCCTCCGCTTATGCCTATGACTGCTTTTTTGATGTGTGCGTGACTCATGCGCTTTATGAGCCCGTGGGCTTGTATCTGCACTACTTCGTCACAGCGGTGTTTTTTGTCAGCATAGCGTGAGGGTACAAATGGCATAGGGTTTATGTCCCGTTCTATCTTACTCATATTTGGTAGAGCATCTACTTGGATGAGTCTCGTTTTTTTACGTCTGCCGTCACCATAGCTAGACTCGTTGAGCCTGAGCCATCTAAGACGCTCTAGGTCTACGTCAGCTGTTATGAGGTTGCTTTGCATCTGAAATCGTTCATTTTGAGCCAATGTAGAGCCGTATTCACTTATGATAGCATGTCCACCAAAGACAGTATCTGTAGTACTCTCACCCACACCTGCAGAACTATACACATAAGCAGCCATACAACGGCTACTTTGTGTTCGTACCAACTCTTCACGGTACTCATGTTTCCCTATGAGTTCGTTACTAGCACTTAAGTTGAAGAGTAGGTTTGCTCCATTACTTGCCATATGGTTACTTGGTGGCGTCACCGCCCAAAGGTCTTCACATATTTCTACACCAAAGGTCATATCTTTTTTATCTGTAAAGAGTAAGTCTACCCCAAAAGGCACTTCAATCCCCAATAAATCTACAGTAGTTCTGGTGATGTCTCGTCCTGTAGTAAAATGACGCTTTTCATAGAATTCTTTTTTGTTTGGGAGGTAAGATTTGGGTACAACACCTAGGACTTTACCATTTTGTACTATAACAGCACAGTTATAGAGTCTATCTGCGTCGAGTACGGCTATGCCTATGATAGCAATAGTATTTATATCTTCTATATTTTTTAATATATAGCCCAAGTATTCGTTTTGAGAAGCAATTAGTGTTTGGTTAAGAAGGAGGTCTGAAGCAGTGTATCCTGTGAGCGTAAGCTCTGGAAATACAATGACACAAACCTCTTGTTGATGTGCTTGTAGGATGAGTGCTAAAATTTCTTCAGCGTTTTTGTGTGGGTTACCCACTACTGTTTTATTGACTGCTGCTGCTACACGGTAATATCCGTACATTTATATTCCTAATATATTGTAGGGTGGATTTATCCCCCTCTGTCAAGGTGGGAAATCCCACCCTACGCGTACACAATCTACTTAGATGCAACAACTTCAATAGAAACAATATCATCATTTTGCTCAATGTTATCAAGCACCATGAAAGAGTCTGTATCGTCTTCTTCTATAGCACCAAATACTGTGTGAACACCATCTAAGTGAGGTGTAGGAACAAAAGTGATGAAGAATTGGCTTCCACCAGTGTTTGGTCCGGCATGTGCCATAGAAAGAGTACCACGTCTATGTGGCTCAGTACTTGTGTCTGTTTCGCAGTCTATGCTCCAGTCTGGTCCACCAGTTCCAGCCATGGCAGGGTTGTCTTTTGAGTGTGGGCATCCACCTTGAGCCATAAAACCATCTATGACTCTGTGAAATTTAAGACCATTGTAAAAACCTTCGTTTGCTAGGTGTGCAAAGTTTGCAACAGTGTTCGGTGCATCATCAGGGTAAAGTTTTACCCAAATAGTACCTTTTGAAGTGTTAAATTTTGCATAGTTATAAGTATCCATTACATCTTGAGCGATATCGTATCTTTTTGACATGTGTTTAGCCTTTTATTAATTTTAAAGTATAATTATACCACTAAATTCTAAGGGAAAGAAAATGAAACTATGTGTAGCACTAGATTTACCATCATCTAAAGAGAACTTGGCACTAGCAGAGTCGTTTAAAGGCTATGATATTTGGATGAAAGTAGGGTTTCGTGCTTACATTCGCGATGGAAAAGCATTTATAGAAGCTCTTAAAAAAATCGACCCTAATTTTAAGATATTTTTAGACCTTAAACTCTACGATATTCCCAACACCATGGCAGATGCTGCTGAAGAGATAGCTAAGCTAGGTGTAGATATGTTCAACATACATGCAAGTGCAGGGTCTGTGGCTATGAAAACAGTGATGGATAGACTCTCTACTTACGACAACAGACCTTTAGTACTCGCAGTCACAGCACTCACTTCTTTTGATGAAGCTAACTTCCAAGAAGTGTATGAAAAAGGCATAGATGAAAAAGCAGAGCAGTTTGCAAAGATGTCTTATGCCAATGGCTTAGATGGTGTGGTATGTTCTACTTTTGAAAGTAGGGCTGTAAAAAATGCAACTTGCGAAGATTTTTTAACGCTATGCCCAGGCATACGCCCTTTTGGAGAAGATACAGGCGATCAAAAGCGTGTAGCAACCCTTGAATTGGCTGCTAAAGAAGGTGTTGACTATCCTGTGGTAGGCAGACCTATTTACAAAGCTAAAAATCCACAAGATAAAGTAGAACAAATACTAAATCTAATCGCTAGTTTTTAGGTATAACTCTTTTTACCTTTGTGTGGTGTACGGCTTTATCCATACCTTGCATCATAAAGTACATTCCCACAACAAACAATGCCAATATAATAAGTGGTGCAAATTTTTGAAACATTTTTAAAATCCTTAATATTTTTAAATTTATAGCATATTTTACAATAAATATCACAATAAAATCACTTTTATATGATAAAATAAAGAAAGTATGAAAAATATCAATAATAAAGAGGAAATATGTCAGAAAAAAATGCAAATAATGTAGATCAGATTAGAGACTTGATTTTTGGAAATCAGATAAAAGATTTTGAAGCACAGTTTAATCAACTTAACGACACGCTCAAAATCATGGAAAACAAAATGACTAAAGCTTTTAATGAATCTCATGTAAAACTACAAAAAGAGACAGAGCGTTCTCTAGAAGTACTTGAAAAAAAGATAGACAATCTTTCAACTTCGACTCAAAGAGAGAGAGCAAAACTCAAAGAACTCATAGATAGTACAGATGAAAATTTACATGAACAGCTGATAAATCAAAAAGATGAATTTTCTACTAAACTAAAGATGATGAAAGAAAATGTAGCAGATAGTAACAGTAAAATGTCTGAAAATATGAAAACAATGCAAAGTGAAATACAAGCTACACTTCAAAAAGGTCTTACAGCACTCTCTGATGAAAAACTTTCACGTGACTCTATGGCACAGATGCTTTTAGATGTCGCCATGAAGATACAGGGTACAGATGTTAATGCGATGTTAGCTCAAGGCACTAAGACTGAAAAATAGTCTTTCAGAGTTAGATCAGTTAAAAGAACTTCTTTTAGCCAATGAGCTCGAACAGTTAAAAAAACTAGAATCAAAAGTCGAAAAACTTGACTTTGAAGCACAAGACGATGCTACAATTATGAAAAGGGTAACGCCTGCCATCTCTAAAGGTATCTCAGATAATAAAGATACGATGATTGATGCACTTTATCCTATTATGGGTGGGATGATATCTAAGTATGTCACCCAAGCAACAAGAGAGATGGTAGAAAATATAAATCACAAGGTAGAAGAGGGACTTTCGTTTAGCAAATATAAGCGTAAGCTTAAAGCTAAAATGTCAGGAGTCAGTGAGACTGAACTTCTATTAGAAGAGAATGCTGATGCTACCATAGCATCACTTTTTATTATACATAAAGAGAGTGGACTGCTCATTTCAGAGGCAAATCTTGATAATAAAGAGATAGATGATCCGCATATGGTTGCATCAATGGCATCTGCGATTAAAGATTTTATCAATGACTGGGTACAGGGTAATGAAACCCAAAATGAAGTACAAATATTGAGCTATGGAAATGCCACACTATACATAGAAAGTGCAGGTTCAGTCTATCTCATAGCTTTTTTAGACGCAGAACCTGACCACTTGCAGCGTAAAAAAATAAACCAATTTTTTGCTACAGTGGTTAAAAAATATGCTGATTATTTTAAAATATTTGATGGTGATGATGAAGATGAAGAGGTGGCATCTCTTTCTGCGATGATGAAAACATATCTTGATAAACAATCAAAACAGCAAAAGCAAGAAATTAGTAAAAAGAACCCTGTCAAATATTTTTTATATGTCATAGGTATATTGTGCCTAGTGTACTTCATCCATCTTTTTACTATTTGGTACGAGGAGAATAGTTTAGAACAAGCCGTACTTGAGAAAACAAATCAAGTTATAGTGCTTGAGGAGAATGACAATCAACTTGAAGTATATGGGCAAGTTGATAGTATAAAAGTCATACATCAGATAGAAAGTATTCTTAAAAAACATACCTCATTGCCACTTAAAAACTATCTTCTTGTGCCACTGACAACTATAGATGAAGCCTTAAACAAGGAACGCATCGAAGAAGAACAATCAACTAAAATGCTTGAGTCAAAGCTTGTTTTATTAGAACAAAATCTCATAAATTCTGTTGGTACTTTAGAAAATAAGATTACAGGACTTAATGAAGCACTAAAAATAACGGTGGGTGAAAAAAATATACTTGAAAAAGAGAGAAAAGAACTTGAAAAAACTGTTAAAATAAAAAGTGAAATATTTACACGCCTAGATAAAGCTTTTTCTTCAAGTCCTTTTTATAATAAAAAAGACCATACTTTAGATTTTAGAACATTAAAACTTTTTGATGCAAATGAAGTAAAATATAATCATAAAGCTATCAAAAAATTGGCTCAAATTTTTGAAAAATATATGAAAATCATCGTAGAATATAGAGCATACATATCGTCTATCACCATAGAGGGGCACTCTGACAGTAGTGGGGTTGAGTCTGATAATGTAGCACTTTCAAAACAACGTGCCTTGACTGTAAAAAAATATCTTGAAGAATTGGGAACAATTAAACAATTTCATATGCAAGGTATGTTAAAAACAGTAGGGTACGGTAGCTCGAAAGCCATATATCGTGCTAGAGAAGAAGACAAGGAAGCATCTAGGCGTATCAAAATAAAATTTGAAGTACAAGACAATGCTATACTTAAAAATGTAAAGAAGATACTTAATGATTAGAAAAAAAATACTTTTACTTGGTGATTTCTCTGTGGGGAAAACTAGTCTCATTCGTCGCTATGTTGATGGTTCTTTTGATGACAGTTATCTAACGACCATAGGGGTAAAAATTTCTAAAAAATCACTCACACTAGAAGATGAAGCATGCGAATTGATTATATGGGATGTAGAAGGTACCACACCTTCAAAAAAGATACCAACTAGTTACTACAGAGGTGCAAGCGGTGCCATATTTGTGACCGATGTAAACAGGTCTGAGACGATAAAAAGTCTTGCTTCTCATATAGATGTTTTTTTAGAGGTAAACCCTCAGGCTAAATATGTGGTAGCACACAATAAAGCAGACCTCTTAAGTGACAAAGCAAAAGAGTCATATGTGCTAAATGATACTACTTTTTTGACTTCTGCAAAGACTGATAAAGATGTAGATACTCTATTTAATACATTACTAAAGGAAATTTTACAATGAAAAGTATACAAATTATTCTAAATGCAGTCCTCTCTAAAAATACATTCGAATATATACTCATAGATAGAAAACTGCATATTGAAAGTATGTCTGATGGTGTAGTTCTTTTTTTAGGTAAAAAACCTAATACTGGCGATGATATTTTGGAGTATTTACCAGAATTGGTAGGTTCAGAAAATGATATAGATGATATTTTTGATAATACGGCACTTACTTTTATCTTGGAGTCAGTGCATATAAATAGTTACTATATCAATATTTCTATAGAGCACTACGATAGTAGCACAGCATTGGTGTTGATGCACAATATTACCGACATCACACTATCTAAACAGAAACTTTTACAGTATAGTAATGAATCCACACTTCTTAACAATACATTGCAAAAAATACTTGACAGACAAAATGCACTTCTTTTTGTTACCAATAACGAAGAGATATCTTTTGCAAATGAACAATTTTTAGATTATTTTGGTGTTAAAAGAATAGAAGATTTGCGTCGTCATAATTTAAAAATTTTTACTTATATGGATGTCGAGTTAAAGAGTTATGATGCTCTTTTTGAACGCGTAAACAGTAAAGAAGAGTATGTCGTTATAGGTGCAGATACTTTTATCTTGCAAGCTACACCCATAGAGTCGACACATAAACTTTTTACGCTAAATAAAGTAACCAATCTTTCCAATGAAATACAAACCGATCCTCTAACAGGCATCTACAGAAAAAGTTACTTCAATACTCAAATAGAAAAGATGATAAAAGAAGGCAAAGAAGGTGTTTTAGTAGTTGTTGATTTAGATGATTTTAAAAAGATAAATGATACCTATGGACATCAGGTAGGTGATGATGTGTTAAAAGAATTTACAAAACTTCTTAAAAGTAACATACGAGGCAATGATGTATTGGCACGCTGGGGTGGAGAAGAATTTTTGTTGCTTTTGCAAAATACAAATATAGAAAATGCATTACGCAAAGTAGAAAATCTTAGAGAACAGGTTGCTTCACATGATTTTAAGCATATAGGACACTTATGTGCAAGTTTTGGCGTATCATGGAAAGAAGAAGAGGATGATTTGCATTCTTTACTTCATCGTGCCGATAAAGCACTTTATGAAGCAAAAGCTGAAGGAAAAAACAGAGTCGTTTTTAAAAAATATGAAAAAGTTTAAAAAAGAAATTTTTTAAGCTTTTTTTTAAGCCTTATGCATTATAATCTCATCCACAAAACACATGGAGAAGTGGGAGAGCTGGTTTAATCCGCGCCCCTGCTAAGGGCGAGTGGGCTTTATAAGCTCACCGAGGGTTCGAATCCCTTCTTCTCCTCCACTCACAAATATATCAAAGCAATCACAGTTATATATCTTATTATAATTCTATTTCGAGATTTGGGATTAAATAAA
>LBBO01000001.1_pt86 | contig 13156 bp, 16 predicted proteins | sample 329191 | NCBI WGS metagenome assembly LBBO01 (sample SAMN03174413, study PRJNA266758) | hydrothermal vent metagenome | biome: marine hydrothermal vent; feature: marine hydrothermal vent chimney; material: microbial mat material; isolation source: microbial mat from marine hydrothermal vent chimney...
TCAACTACAAAGATGAGGATGGAAAATCCATAGAACTTAATGTAGGACGTAACTTAAGTGTCCAGTGTAAACAGCTTCTTATTGCCAATGGAACATTTTGGAGTGGAAACCACGCTGGACTCGATGTACCAGAAGCATGTAAAGCAACATTTGTTACCACTTCTGGTCAACTCTCGCCTATGCTTGTAGCTGAAGGTGTAGAGACTTTTGGGGAACTTGAAGTGCTTGACTTTATAGAAGAGATGCAAGAAGATGAACACATGCTCCTTGTAGATACTCGAAAACCTTTGTGGTTTGAGTACAGAACCATCCCTTCTGCCATCAATATATCTTTTGAGTATATTCTTCGTCCCCATCTTTTTGAAAAAGAGTTTAAAATAGCCATGAAGACGCTGGGTGTAAAAGGAGTAAAAAAACCTTACGACTTTAGCAAAGCCAAGACCATTGTACTCTTTTGTAATGCCTCGTGGTGTGGACAATCTCCAGCCATGATTAACTCTCTGCTCTCTTTTGGCTATCCTGCTGAGAAACTCAAGTGGTATCGTGGAGGCATGGCAAGTTGGTTAAATTTGAATATGACAACTACAAAAAAGTAAAGCCAAAATAATTAGGCTATAATTTCCAAATTAATTTAGCTTCTATCTAAAGGTACAGTAACTATGTCAAACCAACCCACACTACTTCAACAATTTCGCTCTTTCTGTTTTCAAAACAATGCAAGCAACTTAGAGGTTGCTATTGAATATTTTTCTGTTTTTGGAGGAATGGGATGGCGAGTTGATATGAGTAAACCCTTAGATATTCTTATAGAAGAAAAACTCTTAAAAAACTATCGTTATATTCATGGTGACATTACTAAGATTACGAATAGTAACAACGTACATCATAAAATACTAACAGCTTTAGCCATGGGTGATAGACGTGAGCATTCTGCATTTAAAAAAGCTCAAGTATCCAAATTTGATGGTGAGAATTCTATAGATTTCTTAGTAGAAAATGGTATACTAACTATCGATAAATCTGTAGAACTACCTATTAAAGACCATGACAAAGTTTCCAATAAGCTTCTATTTAGCCAACCTTTTATGCGTTTTTGGTTTGCTACCATATCTCCTTATTACAAAGGGATCAAAGAGGGAAAATATACTGAGTTTAAAAAACAATGGTCTCATACACAACAAGAGTTTTCTACACTCATTTACAACCAACTGATTATGGAACTTATAAAAAAGAATTTTGATGAAGACCCTATCACCACTATTGGTTCTTATTGGGATACCAATGTTGAGATAGATATTTTAGCTAAGACCAAGTCAGGTAAAATAATTGCAGGTGCATGTAAACACTCTAAAAGTAAAGCCAAGAAAACGCTTTTAACACAGTTAAAAGAAGATGTAAATAAAGCCCAACTTGATATTGAGACCTATGTACTTTATTCTAAAAATAAATTTTCTCAAGAGTTAAAAAAAGAGAAAGGCAACAATGTACAACTCTTTTCACTCAAGAGCATCGGTAACCTTATGAATGACCTAAGTGAAAAAGATTTACTTGTACATACCAATAAAAAGTATTAATTATGAAAATAATCAACCCCAACTACATCTACTTAAACGGAAGATTTGAAGAGAACATTGCTGTTGCTTTTAATAGAAAAATAGAAGCCATTGATAACCTTGAGAAACTCAAAGAGCGTTATCCTAAAGCAGAAGTAACAGAAGGTGGAGAAAACTCTGTGCTCTACCCTGGTTTTATCAACACTCATGTGCATTTAGAGTTCTCTTCTAACAAAACAACTTTAGAGTATGGAGCATTTATGCCATGGCTTGACTCGGTCATAGAAAATCGCGAAGAGCTTGTAGGCAGATGTGATAATAAAGTTATGACAAAAGCATGTGAAGAGATGATGGCATCAGGTATCACTACTTTTGGAGCCATCTCTAGTTTTGGAATAGAACTTGAAGTCTGTATGAAAACCCCTCAAAAAGTACTGTTTTTTAACGAACTCATAGGTTCAAATGCTGCAACTGCTGATATGCTCTATGGAGATTTTTTAGAACGCCTTGATGCTTCAAAAAAGTGTGGGCATGGAGTTACTCCAGCTATTGCCATACACTCACCCTACTCTGTTCACCCTATTGTACTTAAACGTGCTGTAGAGGTTGCCAAAAATGAAAATCTTCTCATCTCTGCACACTTTTTAGAGTCACAAGCAGAACGACAATGGTTGGAAAACAGTACAGGTGACTTCTTAGAGTTCTTTCAAAAGTTTTTTTCAACATCCATGGCTGTCACATCTATTAACGAATTTATGGAAAGTTTTGATGATATACCAACACACTTTACTCACGCCGTTCAAGCAACAAAAGAGGAACTTATCTATTTATCAAACAAAGGTCATTCTATAGCTCACTGTCCACGTTCTAACCGTCTACTTGGTTGTGGAAGGTTGGCTGTAGAGGAGTTAATAGAACTTAATATGCCGTTTTCTTTGGCTACAGATGGATTAAGCTCAAACAACTCATTAAACATTTTTGATGAACTACGTGCAGCGTTAATGCTTCATCATTTAGGACCATTGGAAACGTTGTCCTCTTTACTTATTGAGGGAATTACTTCTAAACCTGCTGAGATATTCTCTTTAAATTCAGGGAAAATAGAGCTGGGGAAAGATGCCGACTTCGCCATGGTATCACTTCCTGATAGACCTACATCACTTAAAAGTATTGCTTTACAGACTATTTTACATGTACATAAAGTAGAGAGTTTGATTATTGAGGGAGAGAGAGTTTAAAAGCTTTTAAACTCTAAGGCAAAAAATGCCTTAGAGCCTATTTTTTAGTATTTGTCTTAATGTATAAGTAACCCATATCTTCAGCAACCTTTACAGTCCCAAGAATATTCCAGTTACCAGCCAAGTCAATTTTAGCAGTAGCATTGTATACACCATTATCATAGCTAAATGTATTTAAGTTAATATCATACATATCTTCGATGGCTCGCGTAATTTGAAAACTTACATTGGCATCAGAGAGTATTTGATTACTTTTTTTATCAGTAACAATAACTGAGATAAGATTTTCACCAAGCGTTAACATGTTTTGGTTGCTACTCTGTTTCTCTAAGGAACGGTAACCTAGAAATACATCTTTGATTTCCATACCCACTCTTCTATCATTTACTGTAACCTGTACATCATAAAGTAAATTAAAACGATGATTTTTACTCATCATCTCATTAAACTTATCATCAACATCATGATAAGAACTCATAAAACTTTTATCTTCATAGACCGGTGTGTTTACAGCACTTTTTACCGTCCAAATTATCATGGAGAATGTACCACCAAAAATAAGAAAGAAAAAAAGTAACCAGAGATGATATTTTTGAATTCCACTTTTAGAATTTTTCATCTATTTCTTCCTGCCTCTAAAAAGTGCATAGAAGTAAACCAATAATCCTAAAATGATAACCGTATACATAAAGACTCTCCAAATGGCTGAAAAAGTTGTACCTTCACTACCAATACTTGATTCTAATTCTAAACCTTTACTCTCTGCTATAGAATCTGTAATTGCAGCATATCCATTAAGAAGTGCAGCCGATATCTTTGCATAGAGTGCATTTTTATCTTTAGATACCATTATAGGAATAATATTCTTATCTAAAATATGATTTCTATCAATTGCTTCTTTCAAGGCATCACTGTAAAGAATATTAATATGCATATCTTCAACCGATACCGTTAAAAGAACAAAAGGATCTTTTAGATTTTTTGTAATATTACTTTCAAAACTTTTTATAAATGCTATTTTACTTTTGGTATCATCATGGTGTTTATTTGCATAACGTTCCACAGCATAAATATAGACGTTAACGCCTGTTTTTAGAAAAAGTTCACTACCCATCGTATCTATTTTCTCAATAGCTCTTGGGTCAATATTTTTGTTGCCTTCTAAGATAAACCTAGAATCTATGTTAATTTTCTTGGGAACACTTGTGTTTGTATCAGCTGTAATAAAAGCTGTAGGGGTAAGAAGGAGTGCAAAAAGCACTCCTACATTTTTAAAAAAACTTTTCATTTAACCAACATATACTCTAGTTGAATCAAAGAAAGAAAGCATAATAGTCACTACTGCTGATATAGCAAGTAAAATTCCTATAACTTTATCCATTATTTGTCCTTCTCATTTATCCACTGTTTATGGTTCTCTGAACTATTAAATTTCAAACCATCTAAATCTTGATTAATTGAATAGAAATTTGTTGCTTGCTCACTTTGAACTTTAATTGCACCAATTGTTAAACCTACAAGTATGCTTAACAAAAGTACAACAGCAATAGCATAACCTGTAAGACCATGAAGAAGACTAAAAAGTCCTCCTTCTGTTTGTGGGTCTATTTGTGTATTTCCTGCCATCTTATTCTCCTTCTTTAATTGAAATAAGGAATGATGCTACTGCTTTTTCTTGAGTTGAATTTAATCGACCTTTAAAGCTTGGCATGGTACCAATAGAACCTTTTTTACCATGTTCAAGAACATGAGTAACCAATGTTTCATCATACTCAGCAAGATTTGGTGCCATTCCATTCATACCTTTACCATCTGCTCCATGACATGAAGCACAAGCAGCAAATGCAGCAGGAGCTTCACCTTTTAAACCAGCAGCCACATACGTAGCAATCGCTTCTGCATCAGCACCTTGTGCCATCATTGGAGGCATGGCACCCATTGGGTAACCCAATGTGTTCTGACCATTTTTAATGGTATAAAGTACTTGCTCTTTACTCATTCTATGAGTTAAATCTTGAGCCTTACCTGCTATACCTTCTGCATCAACACCATGACATGGAGCACACTGTACTAAGAATACAGACTCACCCATGGCGACAAGTGTCTCATCACTTGGGTTTTCCCAAGTTGCTTTAAATTTATCATTGTTCTCAAGTACCTCTTCATTGTACTGACCAATTTGTGAGAACTGATTTGTTGGATAACCAATAAAAAAGTACCAAAACATCCAAATAATTGTACCGATGAAAATAAATCCCCATCCTGAAGGGATTGGATTGGTATATTCACCAATTCCATCCCAATTCTCCTCAGCAAGTTCACCCGTTGCTGTATCATTCTTAATTTGATTAACATACTTAAGTACAGTAGAAACTGTAATTGAAATAATTGCTAATGCTCCTATCATAGTTAAGGTATTGATATAATCGTCGCTCTGAAAAGCGTCACCTGCTACGAAGTAAGTTCCTGCCATTATTGCTACGACGAGAATAATACCACCTATTACCATAGACTTCATGTAATTTCCTCCTAGTCATTTTTTTCTATTGAATTGTCTCTTTTTTCAAGAGGAGCTGAATCAAAAGAATCATTGTGTACTAAGTTAGAATACTTCTCAAAATCTCTCTCACCTGTTCTTTGTCTCTTATAGATAGAATAAGCATAGCTATAAAAAACTACAAACACAAAAAGAATAATAAAAAATTTTCCATAACCTTGTATGGTCATTAATGTCTCTTGATCCATATGCTACCTCTATTTCAAAGAATTTAAGTAAGCGATTAACGCTACTATTTCAGGAATTTCACCCTTAGCTACAGCATCTTTAACCGATTGATTTTTCATATCAGCTGCGATGAGTTTTGCATCTTCTTTAGCTTGAACTTCTGCTTCTGCCCATGTACCGAGTTTTGGCATACCTTCTTGATCGTAAGGAACACCAAATACTGCTTTTTGAGTACTTGCATTAGCATACGCTGTAGGAATATCTGCCATATTTGTAAACATATGTGGGTACTCTGGCATCACTGTACCAGGTACAAGTGATGACGGTTTCATCATATGATTTTCATGCCAATCTGTTGTTCTATAGTTACCAATTCTATGTAGATCAGGACCTGTTCTTTTAGAACCCCAAAGGAATGGTCTATCATAAGCATACTCACCTGAAAGTGAATACATACCATATCTATCCGTTTCTGATTTAAATGGTCTAATAAGCTGTGAATGGCATGCATTACAACTATCTTTAATATAGACTTGACGACCTGCCAACTCTAAAACTGTATAGGGTTTAGTCCCTACCGTGGGTTGTGAAGCTTTTGCAAAATCAGGAACGATTTCAATAAATCCTGCAAAGGCAACTGTTAAAAATAATGCTACCGCAAAGAAAAACGGTTTCTGCTCTAACCAATGAAACATAATTAACCTCCTTCTTTATGACGCCATAGGCGATGCATTTGCTGGTTCTTTATCTAACTTTCTACCTGCTGTTGCAGTTTTGTAGATATTATAAGCAAAGATTAAGAACCCGGTTAAGTAGAGTAATCCACCAACAGCTCTAAGTGTATAGTACGGTTGAAGTACTGTCACTGTATCAATAAACGAGTAGAGTAAAGAACCATATTCATCGTACGCTCTCCACATCATACCTTGAGTAATACCTGCAATCCACATAGATGTAAAGTAGAAAACAATACCTACAGTTTGAATCCAGAATTGAGTCTCCATTAACTTTTTAGAATAAATTTCCCGTTTATACATTCTTGGTGCCATATGGAAAAGTGAAGCCATAATCATAAATCCAACCCAACCAAGAGTACCATCATGAACGTGTCCAGGAATCCAATCTGTAAAGTGCGCAATAGCATTTACTGATTTAATCGCTTGAATAGGTCCTTCAATGGTACTTAACATATAGAATGTTGAAGCCATAATCATAAACTTAATCAATGGAGAAGTTTGAAGCTGTTGCCACTCACCCTTCATTGTAAGAAGCATGTTAATCGCTGAACCCCAAGATGGTAAAATAAGTACAATTGACATTGCAGAACCCATGGTTTGCATCCAATCTGGAACGGTAGAGTAGATTAAATGGTGACCACCAGCCCAAAGGTAAACAAACATTAAACCCCAAAATGCAAGAACTGATAATTTATATGAGAATACATTTTGTCCTGATTCTTTTGGAAGGAAGTAATAAATCATACCAATAATTGGTGTAGTAAATACAAATGCAACTGCATTGTGTCCATACCACCATTGTACCAGAGCATCATTTGTACCAGCATACATTGAAACAGAGTGCATCACAGAACTTGGTGCATCACCAGCAAAAAGGAATGTTGGAACTTCCATGTTGTTAAATAAGAACAACATTGCAACGGCTAAGAATGAAGACATATAATACCAAGTAGAGACATAAATGGTTCTCTCTCTTCTCATACCAATCATTCCAAACATTGCTACACCCCAAAGAACCCACCATACGACGACGAGTAAATCAAGTGGCCATTCTAATTCTGCATACTCTTTAGAAGTTGTAAACCCTGTAAGAAGTGTTACCACTGCTAAAAGTATTGTTATGAAATAGAGCCAAAAATGTAATTTTGCGACTATCATTAAAAATTTAGACTCATTTAAAGACATTTTTAATGTTCTCTGTCCAACATAATACCATGTTGCAAAAATACCACTAACGGTAAAACCAAATGCTACGCCATTTGTGTGTATTGGTCGTAACCTTCCAAATGTACCATATTCCCCTGCTAAATTACTTAGCTCTGGAAATGCGAGTTGAAAGGCTATAATTACACCCACTGACATACCGATGATACCAAACAAAATTGTAGAAAACGTAAACAGTTTTACTACTGAGTAGTCATACTCAAGTTGTGCATTGCTTTGCATCAATACCTCCTCTTAAAAATTTGATAGAATAGTGACATAATGTGACTATCTAATTTTAATGGTATAAAGATAACTATTAATATACACTTAATTTTATGATAAAGAGACATTATAATTAGGGAATTGTTTAGTTTTTAGCATTTATAAATATTATAATTTATTTAATTTTATTCTTTTGTATTTTTAACTTCTTCTTTTTCTATTTCTTTGCGTTTTTTCTCTTTCATTGATTTAACCTTCTGCTCTTTTTCATAAGCACTTTGAAGGTCATCTTCACTGTCAAAAAGTAAACCATCCATCATCTTTTGACTGTCATCAAACTGCCCACCTCTAGCAGCCCAAATAAAAATACCTAAAAGTGTAAAGCTTATAATGATTCCTACCGTTAGTTCTAATATCAATATATTGTTCAATCTATTTGTCCTTCATTTTTATTCGCATTGAGTTTCCTACCACCATCAATGAACTTAAACTCATCGATAAAGCAGCCACCAATGGTATGACATACCCTGCCATTGCAATTGGTATCGTTATAACATTATATACAAGTGATAGTGCTAAGTTTTGCTTTATAAACTTAAATGTACGTCGTGAAATTACAAAGCTCTCTTCTATGGCTTGTAGCGAATCATTTAAAATAACCACATCACTAACAGCTAGTGCAACATCTGCTCCATTACCCATGGCAATGGCAACATCTGCTTTTGAGAGGGCTAATGCATCATTGATTCCATCACCCACCATCACTACTTTTTTTCCCTGCTCTTTAAGTGAAGTAATATAGTCTGCTTTATCTGTGGGTGAGAGTGCTGATTTAAAGTTTTCAATACCTACTTCTTTTGCGATTCTAGACGCAACTTTATCATGGTCACCTGTTGCCATAACAACATTTATATTTATACTATTTAGATAGGTTATCAGCTCTGTAGCACCTTTTTTTAAGCTGTCTTCCAGTTCAAACGAGACAATAACTTCTCCATCAACTGTAAAATGGTACAGTGTATAGTCACTCTCTAGATTGACTTTTATATGATGCTCTTCTAATAGTTTAGTGTTCCCTCCTAAAAGTTTTACTCCATTATAATCAGACTGCAGTCCTTTCCCTTGGACTTGTTCTATATTTTCTAATTCGACGATTTTAATATCTGCATACTCTTTTTCCAAATACTTCTTAACTGCCAAACTTACAGGATGGGTTGAGCTGTCACTTAAAGCGTAAAGCATGGCTATTAACTCTTCTTTTGTATATGCTTTGTGGGTAGGAATACCCACTTTACGAACCGTTAATTTACCCTCTGTAATGGTTCCTGTCTTGTCCAGAACAATGGTATCTGCTTTAGAAAAGGTCTCTATAAATTTAGCCTCTTTAAATAGTAACCCTTTTTCTGCAGCCCAAGAGATACCTATAAGAGAAGCAATAGGCGTGGCCAATGCCAAAGCACAAGGACAGGCAATAACAATCACAGAGATAGAGACAATCAATGCGTTTTCAAAATCTCCATTAACCCAGTACCACCCTCCAAAAGTTGCTAGAGCCAAAAGTAAAATAGTGACAGAGAAATATTTAGAGAGTTCATTGGTGGTATCTTCGATCTCTGGTTTAGAAGACAATGCATCCTCTAAAAGCGTCACCATACTGTTCAGCGTTGAGTTGGCATAATTTTTAGTTGCACTGTAGCGAATAACTTGTCCAGAGTTAATGGTTCCACTATAAACAGTATCGCCAGCTTGTTTCTCAACAGGTAATGACTCACCACTTAAAGAGCTCTCATCAAAAGTTCCTATAAAACCTTTAGTAGAACCTATAAGCATCCCATCTACCGTTGCTTTCTCTCCTGTTTTAACTTCAAGTATATCCCCTATTTCTATGGTATCGAGAGGAACAACTCTTTTTACTCCATCTTCTACTATGGTTGCTTCATGAGGAACTTGTGAACGAATTTTATCCATGGTATCAACAGCATTTTTCTTACCTATAACTTCCAGATATTTACCTACCAAGACAAAGGTAATAATCATTGCTACCGAATCAAAATAGCTGTGTCCGGCTCCACCAAAGAGTACATATAAAGAATAGATATAGGTAAGTGTCGCCCCTGAAGAAACCAATAAGTCCATGTTAACAATTTTGTTTTTCAGACCAAAATAGGCACCTTTAAAAAAGATCCAACCACTATAAAAAAGTACGGGTGTAGCAAAAATAAACTCTGCAATATGCACAAGCTGAAGCGTCTCATCTTTCATACCTGTAAAAAAACCTGCATATTTTGCCACATCTATCATCATGATGTTCATACTGGCAAAAACAGCAATTGCCATACGTATAAAATAGTCTTTTTTATTCTCGGTAGCTTTTATATCTTCTTTTGTTTGGTCATAGGGGTAAGCATTATAACCAATACTACGGATGGTATCTATCACGTTAGAGAGTGCTATCGTATTTTCATCCCAAACTATTTTAGCTTTATTATTAGTAAAATTAATAGAGGCTTCAACTATCCCTTCTTTATCTGCTAAAACTTTTTCATTAAGCCAAATACAGGCTGCACAGTGTATCCCCTCTATGACCAAGTCAACCGAAGAGAAGCCATCAGCAGTAGTTTTAATATAACGTTGTCTAAAACTCTCCATATCAAAACTAGAACTGTCACTCTCTATCTGCAATGGAGGAGCAATGGTACTGTTCCCCATCTTCTCATAAAAACTATCTAACCCGTCATCTTTGAGTAGATGATATACCCCTTGACAACCATTGCAACAAAAGTTTACATCAGGATTATCCTTCTCTTTAATCATCACCGTTTCATCAAATTCTAGTTGGCAATGAGTACACTTAACTATGGGCAAAAAATTTCCTTCTGTCACTTTTTGTCACAATAAATATAATTTAAACTTATATTTATTATAATTATATAATATAATAAGCAGGATTATAGCTTATTTTTGTATTATATAGGTATTATTTAAAAAAAACAAGGAGTCTTTAATGACCTATCGTATAAAAAGATATTATCTCTTTATCGCTGCTACCGTAATCGCATTAGTAATGCCTTTCATAACTATTGCTGGAAATCATCTCTTTCTTTTATCTTTTGATAAAAAACAACTTCACCTGATGGGTACTGCATTTGATATGCAAGAGCTCTACATGATGCCATTTTTACTAATGTTGGGATTCATTGGGATTTTTGCACTAACAGCTGTTGGTGGTCGTGCTTTTTGTGGTTGGGGATGTCCACAAACCATCTTTAGAGTTATCTACAGAGACTTAATTGAGACCAAGATTCTAGGACTAAGAAAACGTATCTCTAACAAGCAAAAAGAGCCTGACTACAGTACAAATGCAAATGCATCTAAAAGAGTTCTTGCTATTCTTATTTGGTCAATACTTTCTCTTATAGCATCAGCCAACTTCTTATGGTTCTTTGTTCCACCTTCTGACTTTTTCTCTTACATGAGTTCTCCAATGGAACATCCTATTATTCTTGGTTTTTGGCTCGGTACAGCAGCATTTTTAATCTATGATGTTGTTTTCCTTAAAGAAGATTGGTGTATCTATGTATGTCCTTACTCAAGAGTACAATCCGTACTTTATGATGAAGATACCATTCAAGCTATCTACAGTACCAAAAGAGGTGGAGATATCTATAATGGTGAAAAAGAAAAAGTTGTCTTTAAACAAAAAGATTTAACCGATGAAAATAACGAATGTACAACATGTGAACAGTGTGTAACGGTTTGTCCTACACACATTGATATTAGAAAAGGTACACAGCTAGAGTGTATTAACTGTTTAGAGTGTGTTGATGCCTGTACCAAAGTTATGGGTAAACTTGGTAAAGAATCATTGGTTCAATGGTCAAGTAGTAATGAAGTTGAAAAGGGTAAACCAACAAAAATTTGGCGTACTAAAACATATATGTATGCTGGTCTATTAATTGCTATTTTAGGAATGCTTATTCTAATGGGTGGAACAAAAGAGTACATGCTATTAAATGTTAACAAAACAACCCAACTCTATAAAGTAAAAGAAAATAATAAAGTTGAAAACAACTTTGTACTTTTATTTCAAAATACAGAACCTAAAAAGCACACTTATAAACTAGAGATAATCGGTGAATATGCTGATAAAGTTAAAATTGAACGATTTACAACCCTTACACTTAGCCCTGGTAAATTGGCTAAAAAGGTTATTAAACTTTCTACAAAAGAGAGACTTGTTGATGATGCAACAAAAGATACGCCTATCACCATTATGCTTAAAGCTTATGCTATTGATGAACCAGATAGAATCTTTGTTCTTAGAAAAGCTGTATTTATCTACCCACGGTCTGATAAACTTAAATAATTCTTCTTAAAACAGTGGTTTTTTACCACTGTTTTTATACTTCCCTCTTCTTAATCTTTCTTTTTTCTTAATCTTTTTTTATACATTTTTTTGATATAATTTACCTATATAAAATATAATTTAACGAGGTATAGAATGACCAGTCATCACAAACTTATCTTTTTTATTACCCTACTACCAACATTACTGCTCTCTATTCCAAATAATATATTTATTATTAAAGACAAAGATGGAAAAGTAGTTAAAGGTAAACGTATTACTCCTACTGAAAACGCTTATTATGATGAAGATACGTCATTAAAAGAGATGGATAATATTTTAAAAAAATTAGATAATTTATCAAAAACAAAAAAAGTAAATAATTTTATGAAAGAACAAAACGAACTTATAAGTAAACTCGATAGCCTTGAAGAGAAAAGAGATAGCCTTACCAATTCTGCACTAAACTATAACAAAGATAATATGCTGAAAAATGCCAAAAAACATTTAGGGGAAGACTATGTTTGGGGTGGAACCAATCCTGGAGGTTTTGACTGTTCTGGGTACATGCAATATGTCTACAAAAAAGAGGGTGTTGCCATTCCAAGAACTGCAAACCAACAATCAAAAGTAGGAAAAGAAGTAAGCAGATTTGAACTAAAAAAAGGTGACCTACTCTTTTTTCTTACCGACAAATCAAGAAATATTCCTGTTACTCACGTAGGTATGTACCTAGGAGATGACAAGTTTATTCATGCTGCTTCAAAGAGAAAAGGTATTATTATTACCTCTTTTAATAAAAGTAGATACAGTAAGTTATTTGTGAAGGCTACTCGGATTATCAAGTAGGTTCACTTCGGAAGTGGAGACCCTACACCTTCCCACCCTTAGCACTCTGAATAGAGTGAATATAAGAGTAATCTATTTTTATTTCAGACTCTTTAGGAAGGTTAGCAATCAAACGCTCTACCATACCCTCAAAGTCTTCAAACAGATAATTTGCCATCGAACCAGGAATTGGATTTATCTCATTGAGTAAAACCTCACCATCAACCACAAAAAAATCACATCTGATAATACTTCCTTCAAAAATATTAGCATAAACCTTTTTAAATACATCTTGCATATCT
>LBBO01000003.1_pt29 | contig 13141 bp, 14 predicted proteins | sample 329191 | NCBI WGS metagenome assembly LBBO01 (sample SAMN03174413, study PRJNA266758) | hydrothermal vent metagenome | biome: marine hydrothermal vent; feature: marine hydrothermal vent chimney; material: microbial mat material; isolation source: microbial mat from marine hydrothermal vent chimney...
TGAGCCTATATCAGAAAAAGTCAATAGTGCTTTAATGCTATCTTGATAGACCACAGGGTTCATATCTAAAGCAAACCATGCCATTAAAAAGGCAGACATATTAGAGATAAAATCAAAAGCCAATACCAAAAGAGGGACAGCTATGGTCGTAGCAATAATCCGAGGTACAAGCAGATACTTTTTAGAATCAACAGCCAAAGTCTCAATGGCATCTATCTGCTCTGTAACCCTCATGGTTCCTAGTTCTGCTGACATAGAAGATATGGCTTGTGCAGTAACCATTAAACCTGCCAACAGAGGAGCCAATGCTCTACTAATAGAGATAAAAATAGTATACCCCATAAACCCTTCTGCTCCAAATTTAGAAAATCCCTGATAGAGCTGAACAGCTTCAATAAGCCCTAAAAATAGTGCTGTTAAAAAAATAACCCCAAATGTCCCGATAGCAATAACTTCTGTCTGCTCAAATATCTGCTTAATTCGCCAAGGACGCTTAAACATAAGAGGAATAAGTTGAAACTGAAAAAGTATAAATGCTCCAAACTTCTCCATCTTCTTCATGAAGTTAACAAATGGTCTACCGATAAATGCAAATATTGCTTCCATATTATTCTTTAATAGTTGATTTTTTTTATTTATTTTATCCAAAAATTAGATAAACTAACATTATGAAAATAGGAACAGACATTACTGTAGTCAGTAGAATAGAGAAGTCATTAGCAAAATTTGGAGATAAATTTTTAGATAAATTTCTCAATGAAGAGGAACAGAAAATATCAAATAAAGTAGAAAGTATTGCTGGCTATTGGGCTGCAAAAGAAGCCGTAGCCAAAGCCTTGGGCTGTGGCATAGGGGCTGAACTCTCTTTTCATGACATTATTTTATATAAAGATGAAAAAAAAGCTCCCCACTTTAAGCTCTCTCCTAAAGCACAAGAACTGCATAAAGTAACAAAATCTTCCCTCTCCATCGCTCATGATGGAGGGTTTGCCATTGCCATGGTGATTATAATCCAAGCCTCATAACTAGAGCTACTTTTTATTCCCTCTAGGCAGATTATCATCAATAAGCTTCAGAATATCACGCTCTTTTTTCTGCTTGGTTTTACTTTTGGTACTTTTTGTATTACCATCTATTGTATCTATATTTTGATCCAAGAGATTTTTATACTCTTGAATTTTTAATGTCTGCTGAGTGATTTCTCTCTCTTGGTTTTTGTTACAAGCACTACTATATGCAAGATTCTCTTCCAACGCTTCTATCTCTAACTCATAACTTTTTCTTGATATTTTATGCATTATCCAAGCTGCTAAAAATCCCAATACCCATGCCACAACCAAACAGAGTATAATCTCTGTTATTACTACATTTAATGTTCCCATACTCTAATCCTTTTTCACATTGTTCAACTCATCTAAAATCAGCTTCTCTAAATCATCAAGATCATGATTTTTACTGCTTTCTAGAACTGCTTCTTTCACAACTGGCTCTACGGTTGCATTCTCTTCACTATTCTGTGCCAACTCTTCTACATACTCAACTCTCTTTTCAGTTGAAGCGTGTTCTATCGTCTCAACTTGTTCTCCATTACTGTTCTCTTCCACATTAACTATGGAGAGAATCGTATCTTTATTAAAGTCGACACAATAAAATGGTAAAAATAGACTCAAAATCAGTACAAAAATTAGTGATAGAGTGTTTAACATATTTTTTCCTTGAAATAGTATATTTAATAAAATAACATATATTTGGTTTGTTTTTAATTATTTTAATGATTTTATGTTAAAAATATAAAAATTTTTTAATACAACGTACCTATCTCATCCAAATGTGTCAAATAGACCCTCAAGTCAAATTCTAACTGATGGTAAGTAGGCTCGATATAAGTACAAAATTTATAAAAAGCTTTATTGTGCTCTTTCTCTTTAAAATGAACCAGTTCATGCACCACTATCATACGTAAAAATGCTTCTGGCATATTTTTAAATACTGTTCCTACCCGTATCTCATTTTTAGCTTTTAGTTTGCCACCTTGAACACGTGATACAAAGGTATGTATTCCTAAAGCATTATTTATGACATTTATTTTTCCATCATAAAGAACTTTTGAAAGGGTCTGTTTTTTTAGGTATTGGTTTTTAAAATCCTGAGTATATTTATAAAGTGCTTTGTCGTTTTGATACTCATGTTTTGTGGGGTATTTTGAAAGAATATAATTAGAGAGCTTATCCTTTTTGATAAGCTCCTTTATAGAAGTTTGTAAGTTTTCTGGGTAATTATTTAAATATTTTAATTTCATTTACTACTTATATCTGCTCAACCACAACACGATGTCCAACAAATTTAGAGAAGTTATCTAAAATCAGACCACCTTTTCTAAAGCCAAGTCCACACCCTTCATAAGCAAAGAATACACCTGCTTGGTAACTGTCACCATTGTCATCGGTTGGAAGCTCTGCGTACTCTTGATAGACAACACCAAACTCTCCATACTCACCATCGGTCTCTGCCATGACTTTTTGGTCTTCATCAACAATAACCGTATTGGCACCTTCACGTCCAAAGATACGTTTTTCAACCTGTGCTATTCCCTCTAGTGGATCAAAGCTTGTTTCAAGTAGTAAAGGATGATTCGGGTACAAGTCCCATAAAATCTTCATAAATGCTTTTGACTGAAACATCAATGTATAAGCAGGGTTCAAAATAATCGCTTTTTGGTTCTGCATAATCTTTGTTAACAGCATTGCCAAGTCGCTCTCTTCTATGGCGATATCTTCCCATGGAATAAGCTTGAACCAATACTCATAGTTTTCATCATTGTAGAAAACACCCTCTTCATCTGAAAACTCAACATCTTCAACATAAGCAAACTCTGTAACAAACCCTGCTTCTGTTGCAATGGTTTGTAAAAGTTTAACCGTACTCTCTTCCTCTTCGTTCTCTTTAACTGAAGAGAATAAGATTTTCCAACCATCATAGTTGTTATCAAACTCTTCCAAATCATCTTCCATCATAATAAGACGTTTAAAGTTGTCACCCAAAGCTTCATAAAGGTTGTTAAACTGATGAGACTCTTCCATATCGTTTAGTTTAAGTATTGCCCACTGTAAAATAGAGGTTTCAAAAAGAGATGTTGGGGTATCGGCATTAAACTCTATAAGCTTAATCGGCTTACCATCAATCCCTCCTGCAAGGTCAAAACGACCATACAAGTGCCAGTGAATGTCATTGTCCCAAGACATTTTCACTGCTTCTACAAGGTTAAAAGGAATACCTATTTCATGAAAAAGGTCATTCTCTATAACATAATCACCTGCTTCAGCAAACATCTCATACAGCTCATTGGCTGCTTCATAGTAAGCATCAGCTTCATCAGAGTTTATCTCTACTATTTCAGAAGCAACATAAGGCGTATTGTCAGGATCAGTATGCCAAAAGAAACCTATCTCTTCTAAAAATTTATTGTCAGGTACTTTAATGGGTTGAAGTTTCATCTCTTAGCCACCAAAACTTGATGATTTTGCTGATGATGATTTTTTACCAGAAAAGAAACCAGACTTTTTAGGTGAAGATGAACTTTTTGATACTGCATTTTTTTTAAAAGAGTTTTGTGACTTAGAATAAGTACTTGGCGACTTATAAGAAGTTCTCTTATTTTGGTTGTAGTTTTGATTGTTCATAAGCTTGTTCATAAGCATTGAACCCACCATACCAGCAGCCATACTTGCCATTAGCGTTCCAGCAAGACCCAATCCACCAGATTCACTTACTTCATCAGGGCTTTTGGTTAAGTTTGAAGTACCAGCTTCAACTTTTGCCTCTTCTTCTTTAACAAGCTTATCTATCTCTTCTTGTGAAAGTATTCTCTCATTACCATCTTCTATAAGAATAATACGCGTTTTAACACTTGGAACTTCATCCATAATCTTATAATCACCATTGGCTTGTTTCTCAATGGTTACCGTTGCACCCTCTTTGACAATACTCTGCTCTTGTGCCTGTTGTTGTGGTGCTTGTTGTTGATGTGTAGAAGGGTCATCTCCACACCCTTGTAAAGTTGCCATTACCATGGCACCTGCACCACCAACCATGGCATAGTTTGAAATTTTTTTAATATGTTTATTCATTTATATTCCTTTAATTTTATTCACACACTTATTCACCAAGTGAAAGTGAACTATAAACAACATGCTCTAATAAATTAGATTAAATTTAACGTTATTTTAGATGAAAATCACTAAAATAGAGCCTTTAATGCCTATTTTATGGTATTTATAAAAATAAACTTAAATTAAAAATCTAGTTTAAAAAATTTATACTTTAAACTTATTCTCATCTTTATGAGAATAAGTGAATAACTAAAGTGCCTCAGTGGCTACTTTTGCAACACGTAAAGCAAATGCTGATTTATCTTTTGGCTCTAAACCTTCTGATAGTTTAGCAGAGTCAAGTAAAATCCACGCAATATCTGCAAACATATCAGCATTGTCCAACTTATCAAGTTTTTGAATCATGGCATGCTCAGGGTTAACCTCTAAAATAAGTGGTGTCTCTGGAATAGGCTGACCCATCTGTGCAAACATGTGTGCCATACCAGCCATTGGGTCGTTGGCATCTTTTACCACACAAGAAGGGCTTGAAGTCAGTCTTGACGTTGTTTTAACCTCTTTAACCTCTTCACCCAAAACTTCTTTAATCTTATCAGTTAATGATTTAAACTCTTTAGAGATTACTTCTTTCTCTTCTTCTGTTTTAGAATCAGGAGCATCTACTGTAGTAATGTCTTTTAAGCTCCACTCTTTGTACTGACCAATAGATGGAGCAACAATCTCGTCTATCTCTTTGTCTGCCATAATAAGCACTTCAATGTTTGCTTGTTTATACGCCTCTAAGAGTGGAGAGTTTCTAAGTACCTTCTCATCTTCACCAGCGATGTAGTAAATCTCTTTCTTCTCAGAATCACCACGACTTATATAATCAGCAAAAGAAACCATCCCCTCTTCAGTAGAAGATTTATACTTTACAATATCAAGCAACAAATCTTTGTTGATATGGTCTTGGAAAATTCCCTCTTTTATCACTTTATTGTACTGCTCTGTAAAAGTAACAGCATCATCATCTTTAAGCTTTTTAATCGCTTGAAGTATCTTCTTTGTTGCATTTTGTTTAATGTTTGCAAGAATCTTATTTTCTTGAAGAATTTCACGGCTTACATTAAGAGGTAAATCTTCACTATCAATAATACCTTTTACAAAACGTAAATAGGTAGGTAACAACTCTTTGTCATCATCGGTAATAAATACTCTTTTCACATAAAGCTTCACAGAAGATTGATAATCGGCTCTGTACAAGTCCATCGGTGCTGTTTTAGGAATGTAGAAAAGTGTTGTAAACTCTTGTCCACCCTCTACCTTGTTATGTAAATAGGTTAAAGGCTCATCATCACCATGTGAAAGTGTTTTGTAAAACTCTACATAATCCTCTTTTTTAAGCTCAGATTTCCCCACTGTCCAAAGAGCTGTCGCAGCATTGGCTTGTTCTGACTTTTTAACTTTTGTCGTTACTGCGTCATCACCCTCACCTGTGGTCTCATCTTCTTTAAAATGCATCATAATAGGGTAAGCAATATGGTTTGAGTACTTCTTAACCACCTCTTCTACTCTCCACTTAGACAAAAACTCTTTCTCTTCCTCTTTGAGTTTAATATAAATCACCGTTCCATGCTCATCTTTAACCACAGGTTTAATTTCAAACTCACCTGAACCATCGGTAGAGAACATAAACGCTTGCTCTTCACCAGCTTTTTTTGTAATAACATCTACTTGTTCAGAAACCATAAAGACAGAGTAAAAACCAACACCAAACTGACCAATTAAATTAGAGTCTTTTTTAGCATCACCTGTTAAGCTATCTACAAATGACTTTGTACCTGACTTGGCAATGGTTCCTAAGTTGTTCATGAGGTCTTCTTCATTCATACCTAAACCATTATCTGCAATAGTTAAAGAGTTGTCCTCTTCATCTATATTGATGCTAATCTTTCCAGTCCAGTTCTCTTCTTTAAACTTCTCATCTGTGAGTTGCATATAGTTAAACTTATCTAATGCATCTGAAGAGTTTGAAACCAACTCGCGTATAAAAATCTCTTTGTTTGAGTAGAGTGAATGGGTCATTAATTTTAAGAGTTGCCCTATCTCTGTTTGAAACTGATGTTTTGCCATCGGGTTTGATCCTTTTCTTTTTAAATTATTTATAAAATGTTTTTGGAATTATATTATATTTTTGGTAAGTTTTCAATAGTATTAGTCAAATTCATAAGTATTCCTTAGTCTAATTGACTAAAGTTGAAGATTTGTGAAAAATGTAAAAAAAACTCACATTATAATCTTGTCAACAGTTTATAATATTATAATTTCAAAAAAAATTATTACAAAGGGATTCTACTTAAAGATGTTAAATAATATTACAACAAAGCTATTGCTATTTTTCATAACAGCAACTATTTTTAGTTCTACTCTTTATGCTAAAGATAAGAATATATTGGTATATAAAGACAGAGGTATTAAATATTACCCCAAGTATGTTCGTAAAGGTCATACTAAAATATGTAAAGCAAGTTGGTACGGGAAACCATTTCATGGACGATTGACAGCCAATGGTGAACGCTATAATATGTACAACATGACTGCTGCACACCGAACCTATGCTATGGGTACACGTTTAAAAGTCACAAACCTTGAAAATAAAAGGTCTGTAAAGGTTAGAGTTAATGACAGAGGACCTTTCTACTCATCAAGAAAAATCGACCTCTCTTATGGTGCAGCTAAAAAATTGGGTATGGTAAAAAAAGGTGTAGGTAGAGTTAAAATAGAAGTTATCTCTTCACATGGTAAAAAGTATAAAAAGAGTTATAAGAGTAAAGTTAAGAAGAAAACTTTACTAGCAAAAAGTAAAAAAGTTTCTAAAAAAAGTTATAAGAAGAAAAGTGTTGTAAAAAAAGTAGCCATCAAAAAAGATCAAAAAGTTCAATTGGCATCATTCTTTACAAAAAAACATGCCAATAACTTTAAGAAAAAACATAAGTTAAAAAGTGTTAGTATTGTAAAGCACTATATCAAAGCTCAAAAGAAAACAGCCTATAGAGTCATTGTAAACTGTACACCATGGGAAGCAAAAAAACTTCTTAAATCTAAAAAGTTCTCTGGAGCTTATTTAGTTTCGTAAATATGAGGAGAGTTCAATTTCCAGTGAACCTACTTCTCCTCCATCATCTCTTCCAACAGAATTTCTCCCATCGGCTTATCATCTTTAGGAAGATGAAAACTCTCTTTAAATTCTCGATAGAAATCTTTATTCCAAACCATATGAATAAACATGACAATTAACAATGTGCCAAGTGAGCCAACTATCGCTAAAAGCATATCTTTTTGTGCATCCCAAATGTCACCTTGTGAACCTAAAAATGCTGCTCCTGCTTCGGGGTCAACTACGGCTGCAGCTCCCCACTCTACTATCTCATAAAAACCTGAAAAGGAGGAGATAATCATAAAGGGTACAAAATATCCCCAAAAACCTTTGGTTTTAGCGATACGTACCGACATCTCTCGAACAGGATAGACAAATAAAACGCCAAAAAGCAGATGCACCAACCTATCATACATATTTCTATCTGTTCCCAGCCACTCCCCTAAAGTGATGCCCCAAGGAACTTCTGCATAGGTATAGTGCGAACCAATAACATGTAAAATCATAAAAATAGTAATGAAGGTATAGGATATAATAGAGAACTCAAAGTAACGACCTGTAAAAAATATGAGTACAATCAACACAAAAACCAAAATATTTTCTAAAAGCCAATCATCATAATACAGAGGCTCTATGGCTGCCCAGACCCAAGTAACCACAAACGATAGAGTTAAAATAGTATAAATTATTTTTTTACGACTCAACATTTTCTGCCTCTATGTACTGAGTTTTAATTCTTATTGACATACTTACTCCTTAAAATAGAAATTTATTATATCAAGTTCTTATAATGCTTTTTTGAAAGCACAAAGCTGATTTGCTAAAAGTTCTGTAATGGTTTCACGTCTATTAATAACATGTGTAATATTCAAATCAGCAATGCTCTCTTCTTGAGACTGATTTTTAACCGTTACTACGGAGTTGATCTCTGGTCCAAAGGAGTTAATATTTTCACAAATAAGTCGAAGCTGATGCGCATTATTGACAGCTGTAACAACTGCCGTCGATTTTTTAATATCAAAATGCTCTAAGATGTTTTTTCGTGCTGCATTGGCTAAAAATATAGACTCTTCCCCCTTCGCTATCGCCTCATCAACCAGTTTGACATCATGCTCTAAAATGACATACATGGTATTGGTTAGCTTTAAACGCTCAACCAGCTGTTTACCTACAGCACCATATCCACAGACAATAATATGCTCTTTAAAACCCGTAGAGACCAATGCCCGTTCACGTAGATCTACGGGTTCCTTAAAAAACAGATTGGCCAAATATTTAATATTTTTTAAGATAAATGGTGTCGATATCATCGATAAAACAATAGTTACAATCATAATTTGATTTACTTCTGTTGAGATAAGCCCATTGGCACTTGCCAAAGCAAAAATAGCCAAGCCAAACTCACCCACTTGCATAAGAGCAAAAGCACTTTTGATGGCTGAACGACTCTGCATAAAAAAACGCAGTGCTGAAAATAAGATAAGTGCCTTGAAGAACATAATAGCTGCCATTAGTCCTACAATAATGCTTCCATACTCAACCACTATATTTAAGTCTATCTGCATACCAATGGTTACAAAGAAGATACCCAGCAAGATATCTCGAAAAGGTACAAGGTCTGACTCAACCTTAAAACGATATTTGGTCTCGGCAATGGTCATCCCTGCAAGAAAAGCTCCTAAAGTATAAGAGAAACCAAAATACTCTGCCAATACGGATGCTGCTATAACAATTAAAAAAACTGCTGCTAGAAAAATCTCTTCACTATCAGAGTTAACAACCCAGTCAAAAAATCGTTCTATAAAAAACTTACCAACTATAAATATAATTAAAAAAACAATAGCAGCAGAAAGAACGGTATGAATTAAAAGCTCTGAAATAGAAGCATTTTCTAATGTAAAAATAGAAATCATTAAAAGCATAGGAATAACAGCTAGGTCTTGAAAAAGTAAAACACCCAAAGTAACACGTCCATAACCACTATGAATTTCACCCTTTTCATTTAAAATTTTAATAACAATAGCTGTAGAAGAGAGTGACAGTGCCATACCAATAACAATAGAACTTTTCAGTGATATATCAAAAAACATATGTGTTAAAAAAGTAAAAAGCAAACTAGAAAGAACTACCTGTAAAGTTCCATAAACAAAAACCTCTTTCTTCATTGCTTTCATCTGTGTTATAGAGAACTCCAGACCTATAGTAAACATAAGAAAGACGATTCCAAATTCAGCTAAATGCTCCAATGTCTCCTTATCATGTTCTCCAAAATTATAAATTTGTGAAATAATTAAGCCAGTAAAAATATAACCAATAACCGTTGGTATGTCCAATTTTTTTAAAAATACATTAACCACAGTGGCAATAGCAATAGCAACAATTAACCCTATTAATAGGTGTTCCATAGAATCTCCCAAGACATATAAAATTTTATTAGATGATTTATAACAAACGATACAAGAGTAATCGTGTAAAAGAGATATTTTAAATCTAAATTAATATATTATTTTAATCTTAAGTATCAATAAGTATCATCTATATTTTATAATATAAAAAAGAAAAAGTTTCAATACTCTACAGTAGGGTCGAGTTATTGACCCTAAATTGGAATAAAGTTTGGAATAAAATAATGTTTATTTTTGTAGTGGGCTGGGGGGGGGTGGTCGGTGAAGCGACCCTACTCCCACTCTATTGTTGCTGGTGGTTTAGAACTTATATCATAAACCACTCTATTGATCCCATCAATCTCATTAATAATACGACGACTCATCCCTTCAAGAACATCATGAGGAACATGAGCAAAGGTTGCTGTCATACCATCTACCGACTCTACCATGCGTATACAAATAGTATTATCATAAGTACGATTATCACCCATTACACCTACCGACTGAACATTTAAAAGTACGGTAAATGCTTGCCATACTTTGTCATAATAACCTGTCGCTTTTAGCTCTTCTTGCATAATGGCATCAGATTCACGAATCAGGTGTAAACCCTCTTGGGTTACTGCTCCCATAGTACGAATAGCAAGACCTGGTCCAGGGAATGGGTGACGTGCTATCATCTCTTTTGGAAGTCCAAGTTCAAGACCCAATTTTCTAACCTCATCTTTAAATATCTCTCTTAAAGGCTCCACCAATTCAAAGGTCATCCAATCAGGAAGTCCACCCACGTTATGGTGTGACTTAATGGTTTTAGAAGGTCCTTTTACCGAAACCGATTCAATAACATCTGTATAGAGTGTACCTTGTGCTAAAAAAGCAACATCTGTATGTTTTTTAGCCTCTCTGTCAAATACTTCAATAAACTTTTCACCAATTGCTTTACGTTTTATTTCAGGGTCAACAACTCCCTCTAACGCTTTCATAAATTCTACTTTAGCATCTACGGTAATCAAAGGAATATCTAAAAGTTTAAACATATTTTGAACATCTTCAACTTCATTTTTACGAAGCAGACCTTGGTCAACAAATACACAGATAAGTTGTTCTTTCGGAAGTGCTTCATTAAGCATCGCAGCCACAACCGAGCTATCAACCCCTCCACTTACACCACAAAGTACTTTTTTATCACCAACCTGTACTTTAATAGCATCAATTTTCTCTTTTGCAAAGCCACCCATGTTCCAAGTGCTGTCACATCCACAAATATGTTTGGCAAAGTTCTTAAGAAGTTTTGTACCCTCTACAGTATGGTGAACCTCTGGGTGAAACTGAAATGCGTAGATTTTCATCTCTTCATTCGCAATGGCTGCATAAGGCGAGTTTTCAGATGTTCCAATCACCTCAAAACTTTCAGGAATCTTTTCTGCTCTATCTCCATGACTCATCCATACCGTTTCATCATTGGTCATACCATTAAAAATCGGAGAATCTTTAAGCGTCAATTTTGCTTTACCATACTCATGATGATCAGCTGAGACAACCTCTCCACCATAACGCTGAGTAATCAACTGCATACCATAACAGATACCTAAAATAGGAAGCCCCAAAGACCAAAGCTCTTCACTTGGCTTATACGCATCTTCAGTATACACAGAAGCAGGACCACCTGAGAGGATAATCCCTTGCGGTTTACGTGCTTTAATATTGGCTATGTTTTCTCTATAAGGAACCACTTCACAGTAGACTCCAGATTCTCTTAATTTTCTTGCTATAAGTTGTGTGTATTGTGAACCAAAGTCGAGGACGAGTATGGGTACTTGTTTCATGTAGTAATTCCTATAATTTTTTATGGAATTATACTGTATGTTTTATGAGAGGGGGTTATGTAGAAAGAAAAACTAGAGGATGGGATTTTCCCATCCTAAAATACTAACCTATATGTAAAATATTAAACTGCAAATACCAAATAGCAACCGAAACGATATATCCTACTAAAATAGTCCACGCCAGTTTCATGTGTGAAGCAAAGGTATAGATACCATGGAGTTTACCCATCACACCAACACCTGCTGCTGAACCAAATGAGATAAGAGACCCTCCAATACCTGCTGTCATGGTCACCAACATCCATTGCTCTTGAATAGCCATGGGGTCGGTACCCATATTTGGATTTGCTTTTAGTACAGCTGACATAACAGGAACATTATCAACAATGGCTGAAATAAACCCAACAGCAATATTAACAGCTGTTGGACCAAATTGGTCATACAATGCCGTAAAGTACTCTAAAAATCCTAAGAAATGTAATCCACCAACTGCTGCTAAAATACCAAAGAAGAAAAGTAAAGTATCATTTTCTACTTTAGCAATCCAACTAAAAACATTAACATTTGTTGACGATGCACTCTCATTAAGCTGATAAACATAAAGTTTTAAAAGTGATAGACCGAACAACATACCCCACATTGCAGGAAGATGCAAAAACTGATGAGAAATAATTGCCAATATAATGGTCAAAGCAAAAAGCCCAATAATTATTTTTCCACCTTCAAGAATAACAGCAGGTTTCTCATCACTATTAAAAGGAGGGTTTCCATTTGGCACAAAACGGCTCAATAACAACGCTGTAACACCCCATCCTAAAAATGATGCAGGGAATAAAAATAAAAACTCTGTAAAGTCAGCTCTTCCATCTACCCATACCATCAAAGTTGTAATATCACCAAATGGAGACCATGCCCCACCAGCATTGGCTGCTACCACAATATTAATGGCACTTGGAACTAAAAATTCTCTATTCTCTTTATCAATGGTTAATAATACTGTTGATAAAATTAGAGCTGTCGTTAAGTTGTCAGCCACAGGAGAGATGAAGAATGCTAAAAATCCTGTTACCCAAAAAAGTTTACCATAAGTGTACCCTTTCGAGACCAATCTATATCGTAAAGCAGTAAAGACCCCTCGGTCAATCATCGCTTCAATATAGGTCATTGCCACAAATAAGAAGAAGAAAATTCCTGAAATTTCAACAATAAGATGCTCTACCTCTTTTTCTAAAAGATGACCATCCAATCCATTAATCGCAAAATAAAATCCTATCAACATAAAAATACCCGTACCTGCAAGTAGTGCTGGTTTGGCTTTATTGATACGATATTTATCTTCAGTGGCTATAAAGTAGTAACCTACTATAAAAACTGCCAAAGACAACCATCCCACCCATGTGGTGCTTAAATCTAAATCATGCATTTTAACTCCGTGTGTAATAATTTTTTACTATTATAGTTAAATTTTTTCTCTATTAAAAGAAAAATATATTTTTAAATTTTAAAATTTTTTTCTTTGTAGATTTGGTGTCATAAAAGAGGAATTTGTTTCTACTCTATATAATGTGTACCTAAACTCTCTTTTCGTTTTAATGCTGCTTCAACAATGGCTGATGCAGTGTTGAGTCTTAGCTCTAAAAGTCGTCCTATGTCTCTGTTTTTCATATCGTAAATAGCATTTTT
>LBBO01000001.1_pt43 | contig 12851 bp, 17 predicted proteins | sample 329191 | NCBI WGS metagenome assembly LBBO01 (sample SAMN03174413, study PRJNA266758) | hydrothermal vent metagenome | biome: marine hydrothermal vent; feature: marine hydrothermal vent chimney; material: microbial mat material; isolation source: microbial mat from marine hydrothermal vent chimney...
ATCACTTTTATGCAAACGATATGAATCAAGAAGCATTTTTTGAAGGAAATGCACAAATTGAACAAGGTAGCAATGAGTTTAATGCTTCTAAAATAAAAGTATTTTTTAACAAAAGTAAAAAAGCAACAAAGTATGAAGCGACGGGTTCGGTTAAATTTGATTTGACTGAAAACAGTATACACTACCAAGGAGAGGCTGATCGTTTGGTCTATGCTCCTAATAGTTCAATGTATCTTTTTTCAGGTAATGTGATACTTCAAGATTTGACCAACAACCGAACCATAAAAGCCCAAACTGTCTCTATTGATTTAAAAACAGGATTGGCAGATATTAAAGGTGACAAGAAAAAACCTGTACACTTTAGATTTGAAATAGAGGATAGAAAATAATGGCAACACCAAGACTCGTTAATGCAGACTTTATGAAATCGGCACAAGCTTTAGGTGACAGTGTCGAAGACACCGTTAGTGAAGTAGTTTTTTTAGGGCGTTCAAATGTGGGAAAAAGTTCAAGCATTAATGGTTTGACTTCACGTAAAAACTTGGCAAAGAGTTCGGCAACACCAGGAAAAACTCAGCTGATTAACTTTTTTGATATACGTTATATATATGATGAAAAAGATTGGAAGATCCGTTTTGTAGATTTACCTGGATTTGGTTATGCAAAAGTCTCAAAAGATTTAAAAGGTGTATGGCAAAAGAACTTGGTAGAGTTTATTAAACATCGTGTATCTATTCGTGTCTTCATCCACCTTAGAGACGCACGTCATCCTAACGCTCAGATAGACCAAGATGTTAACAAGTATGTGAAAGAGTTTATTCGAGGGGATCAGCTTTACATCGATGTATTTACGAAAATAGATAAGCTCAATCAAAAAGAGAAAACTGCACTTAAAAAAGCATTTCCCGGTTGTATTACCATCTCTAACTCTAAAAGAATTGGTTATGACAGAATACACCAAAAGATATTTGAACACATTTTTGGAATAACTGAATGGTCCAACTAGTTAAAGCAAAACTTAGCGATATAAAAGCGATGCAAGCTTTGGTTATTTCAGAAGTTAAAGATGGAATTATATTGGAGCGAAGTGAAGATGAAGTCTCTACCAATATACGTTCGTATGTTTTGGCAAAGGAGCATGAAGAGGTGATTGGTTATGCAGCTTTACATGTACACTCTTCACGTCTAGCAGAGATTCGTTCTTTGATTGTCTCTGCTGAGCATCGAGGCAAAAATATTGGTAAAAAGATTGTTCAGTTCTGTTTAGAAGAGGCAAAGAGTTTGGAAGTGAGTGAAGAGGTTTTAGTCTTAACCTATTTGCCTGATTTTTTTAAAAAGATGAATTTCCTAGAGATTCCTAAAGAGACCATTCCCGAGCATAAGATTTGGGCTGATTGTATTAAGTGTATTCATTTTCCTGTCTGTAATGAAATCTCTTTAGTTTATAAGTTGTCAAGTTAGGTAGATGATGGATAGGTATAATAGTTTTAGTGATTTTAATAAAAAAAGGTTGAACTTTTTAGAAAAAACTTTTCTTTTTTCCATGGTTTTACTCTACCCAATTTTAGTTTCTATGTACTCTATGTTACCACCATTAATAGGTTTGGCAGGGTATATTATTGTTACAAATGTTGATAAAAATAGACTTTATGCTCTGAGTGGTATGGTCTACTTGGTTAATTTGGAATTAAATTTAACCTTACCGATGTTGCTCTCTATTTTTGTTGTTGTTATGATTTATATCTTTCTCTATTCCAGCCTAAAACTTTTAATTCGATGTCGCGTCTGTTTGGTTTTTTTTCTTATGGTGCTGATAGATCTTACCTACTATTTAACTCTTTTTCTCTACGATGTTATGTTTAATACCTCAACCGTGGTAGGTGATATGTTGCTGGTTTACTATATCGCTATAGATCTGCTCATAGGGGCTCTACTATGAGGTTTACTATTGTTATTACCATCTTTATACTCTTTTGGATTACATTAATTTCTAAAATTTATCATATTAGCATTAAATCAAACTACTATTATGAGAACTTGGCTCAGATAAATGTTGAGCGAAAATATTTTATTAAACCTGTACGTGGTGAAATTTTAGATAGGAACAGAAAACTTTTGGCTGTTAATGATATTGGTTTCTCTGTTAAGTTGGCACCACACCTCAAAAAAGATAGTGAGATACTTGATAAGATACTTGACACGCTTATTGTAGAGTTCCCCGACCTTAATAAAAGTAAACTCTTAAAGAAGTACAAGAAAAAAGATTCACCCTATAATCATAGATTTATTCCTATTGTTGATTTTATAGGTTACGATGATATGATTGGTGCGTATCCAAAACTGAGTATTAATAAACATTTACAGATTGAGTCTGAAACAAAACGCTCTTATCCTGCAGGAAGTATGGCAACACATGTTGTTGGTTATGTAGGACGTTCAAATAAGCATCAGAATGAGAAAGATAGAGAAGAGAATGCTATTGAGGCAAAAGACAATGGTGACAGGGTAGGAGTTGTTGAAACCGTTGGGGTTATTGGTAAAACAGGGTTAGAGCGACAATATAATGAAGTGTTACAAGGTGAGCTTGGTTATAGAATGGTTAAAGTATCTGCAACCAATAAAGAGGTTGCAGAGATAAAGAAAAAAGAGCCGATTGAAGATCAAAATCTTATTTTAAATCTTGACTTAGATTTACAAAAAAAGATCAATGAACTCTTTGTTGATCAAGCAGGTGTTGCTATTGTTATGCACGTTAATGGTGATATTATTGGGGCTGTCTCTTACCCCTCTTATGATCCAAACCTATTTGTTGGAGGTATCTCTACAAAAGAGTGGAAGGCACTTATTGATGACTTTAATCACCCTTTTACCAACAAAATAGTCTCTGGTACTTACCCCCCTGGTTCAGCCATTAAAATGGGTATGGCTTTGGCTTTTTCTCAGGCAGGTACCTCGTTAGATAAAAGAGAGCATTGTAGGGGTTTTATTACAATGGGAAAAAACAAACATAAGTTTAGATGTTGGTCACGATATGGACATGGTAAGGTCGATTTACGAAAAGCAATCCGTGAGAGTTGTGATGTCTATTTTTATAACAAAAGTTTACAAACAGGTATTAATGCCATGTCAGATTCACTGCATGAGATGGGTTTCGGAGAGAAAACGGGTGTCGATTTACCTAGAGAAAGACGAGGAATTATTCCTAGTAAACCATGGAAAATGGAACGATACAAGCAGCCTTGGTATAGAGGTGAGACGGTTATTGCTTCTATTGGACAGGGGTACGATTTGGTAACACCTCTTCAAGTGGCTAGGTACACAGCATTCTTAGCAACAAAACTCTTACCGACACCTCATTTTGCACATAAAGTGGCAGGGGAAGAGATTCTCCCTAAGTATAAAGCTTTGGATGTTAATGAGAACTATTTAAATACGATTCGTTTGGGTATGTATGATGTTTGTAACTCTCCAAGAGGAACAGCTTTACGAACGATGTCAAAACTTCCTATTGTGGTGGCTGGAAAAACGGGTACCTCACAGGTTGTCTCCATTCCTCAGGGTGAAAAGAGAAGAATGAAAGAGCATGAAATGGATTACTATAGCCGTTCTCATGCTTGGTTAACAACCTATGCTCCTTTCAAAGACCCGAAGTATGTAGTAACTGTCTTAGTCGAACATGGAGGGCATGGTGGTAGTACATCTGGTCCTATTGCAGCAGAGATATACAAATGGATGTCGCTCAAAGGGTATTTTGGTAAAGAGCTTCAAAAACAGCTTGAGTTGAAAGAGGCTATTAAGGCTAAAAAGGCAAGTAAAAAGAAGAGTACAATAAAAAAGAAGTCTGCAAAAACTAAAAAAGAGAAAGCTCATGGATAAAATTGCAGTAATGATGCTTTTTGCCTTATTACCTTTTTTATAATATCCCCTACTGTTTGATTATCGCAGGTTTGTAACCTTTTATAAATAAAATATTGAATTTGGTACAATACTATTAATATAGAAAGGAAAAATGTGAAAGTAATAATCGATTTAATAGAAGATATACGAGAGAGTATTAATAATAACGAAACCTATGCCATAACAGGTATGCTTCTAAAAGAAGATGAAAATAACAAAAAGAATCTTATCTATGCTGGTGAAGCCTCAGTTGGTTCATTTTACGTAGACAAAATAGCAAAAGAGCTTATCTTGAGTATAGAAAAAGATAAAGACCCTCTCTCTGTGGGTGAGTTGGTGAAACATCTTCTTATTATGGATATGGACACAATGATGTATGAGGTTAAACTGGCAGTGAGCGAAGAGCATGCTCCTAAAGAGTTGGTAGGTTTTGGATTTAACGCTACCGATGCAAAATATGCTCTATTCATTATGGCATAATTACAGTTTGGATAGAATAGTAAAATTAAAAAATTAGGGGTTTTATATGTCAGTTAAATGTGCATTTTTATTCGCAGGTCAAGGTTCTCAAAAAATAGGAATGGGAAAAGATTTTTTTGAAAACTCAGATGTTGCAAAACAAATGGTAGCAGATGCAAGTGAGCGTACAGGAATCGACTTTGAAAATCTTCTTTTTGAAGAGAATGACAAGTTAGGTCAAACAGCGTTCACTCAGCCAGCCATTCTTTTGGTAGCAGCTATCGCTCATAAACTTTTTACTGATGCTGTAGACATTAAACCAGTATTAACCATGGGTCACTCTTTGGGTGAGTTCTCTGCATTGGTAGCAAGTGGTGCGTTAGATGCCATAGATGCTGTTGAGTTGGTAAACTTACGTGGTAAACTTATGGCAGAAGCTTGTTCAAAACAAGAAGTAGGAATGATGGTTTCACTTGGTCTTTCAGATGAGGTGGTAGAGCAAATCTGTGAAGAGCAAAGAGTAGCAGGTTTAAAAGTGTGGGCTGTGAACTACAACGCTGATGGTCAGATTGTTATTGCAGGGATTAAAAAAGATTTGGAAGTGTTGGCTCCTATCTTAAAAGAGGCAAAAGCAAAAAGAGCCATGCTGCTAGACATGTCAGTAGCATCTCACTGTCCACTACTAGAAAGTGCTATTGCGCCACTCTCAGCAAAACTAAATGAGATGATAAAAGATGAATTTATCGCACCTGTTATCTCAAACGTTACAGCAGAACCTTATGCTACCAAAGCAGAAGCGTTAGACCTGCTTCCTCAACAACTTGTACTTCCTGTAAAGTACAAACACTCTATGGCAAATGTAGATGATAAAGTTGATTGCTATATTGAGTTTGGTCATGGAAATGTTTTGAAGGGTCTGAACAAGAAAGCAACTAAAAAACCACATTTCAATGTAAGTGATATCGCTTCACTTGAAGCTACTATTGAGGCCATTAAAGAGCTAACTATAATTTCATAAAATAAAATAAAATAAAATAGGATAGATATATGAGTAAAATAGCCATTATGGGTGCAATGCCTGAAGAGATAGCACCACTGTTAGAAAAAGTAGAAAATGTTAAAAAAGTAGAGTATGCAAATAATTTTTATTATGAAGCGACCTATAAAGGCAAAGAGCTTGTTATCGCGTACTCTAAAATAGGTAAAGTATTTTCCTCTTTGACAGCTTCTACACTTATAGAGAAGTTTGGTTGCCAAAAGCTTCTTTTTTCTGGTGTGGCTGGGGCTATTAATCCTGAGCTTCATATTGGTGACTTGATTATTGCTGACAAGTTGTGCCAACATGACTTGGACATTACTATTTTTGGTCATGACTTTGGTTATGTTCCTGAGGGGGCTAAGTTTGTAGCGACAGATAAAGCTTTACGTGAAGTGGCAAAAGAGGTAGCAAAGAAGAATGAACTCTCTTTAATAGAAGGAACCATTGCTACTGGCGACCAGTTTGTGGCTTCCAATGAGAGAAAAACATTTATAAGTGAACACTTTCAGGCTGATGCCATAGAGATGGAGGGGGCTTCTGTGGCTGTTGTCTGTGATGCTTTGAATGTTCCGTTCTTTGTACTTCGTGCCATATCTGATACAGCCAATGATGAAGCAGGAATGGATTTTGATGAGTTTATGGTAGGTTCAGCGATTATCTCTGCAAATTTCATTTTAGATATGGTTGAGAATATAGAATAATGAGTAGAAAAATCGGTCCACAACTGAATATCTCAAAAAAGCTTCTTCGTGTTGCAGGAAAAACGAATGCCACCTTTAGACTAATAGGTGAGGGTGATAAAGTTTTAGTGGGGCTAAGTGGAGGAAAAGATTCTCTTGCACTCATACACATCATGAAGCACATACATCGTCATGCACCTTTTAATTTTGAGTTTGAAGCCTGTACCATTAACTATGGTATGCCTGGTGAAGACTATACCGACCTTATAGAACATTGTAAAAAGTATAAGATAGCACATACGGTTTATGAGACCAATATATATGAGATTTCTAATGATGCCATTCGGGAGAACTCTTCGTTTTGTTCTTATTTTTCACGTATGCGACGAGGGGCTTTGTATACTTTTGCAGAAGAACATGGCTTTACGAAAGTTGCTTTGGGTCACCACTTTGATGATACGGTAGAGAGCTTTTTTATGAACATGTTTTATAATGGATCTATGAGGGCGATGGCTCCAATATATAAGACCAATCGAGGTTTTCATCTGATTCGCCCACTGATAGAGGCAAGAGAGAAACAGTTAAGAGCATTTGCTGACGATAACAACTTGCAACCCATTGGTGATGAAGCTTGTCCTGCAATGTTAAAAGATGTAAAAATGCCTCATGCACGAGCCAATATGAAAATATGGTTAGAAGATTTGGAAAAAGATAACTCTAGGGTCTTTAAGATGATACGAGCATCATTTAAACATATTCACGATGATACATTTTTAGACCCAGAGCGTTGGGATAGAGATGATATCAAGTTGAATTTATAAAATTAAAAAAGGATAAATATGTCAAATGAAGAAGAGCCAAAGTTAAAAAAAGTAGTTGCTGCTGCTGACGGTCTAAGTCTGGGGATTTCTATAGTTGTTGCCATACTTTTGGGGGTAGGGTTAGGACTACTTATGAAAAATCTATTTGATATGCCATGGTTATTATGGGTGGGAGTATTTTGGGGTGTGGCAGCTGCTGTTTTAAATGTCTATAAAGCCTATGAAAAACAGAAAAAATCTTTAGATGAATTGGCAGATGACCCTCGTTATCGTCATAAAAAATATGATGATTCAGATGAGGACGATAAATATTAATGAGAAATGCTATTTATGCACTGCTTATTATAGATATTGGGATTATCATATTTTGTTATCTTTCAGGAGAAACAACGTGGTTGATTAACAGTCAAATAGGTTTTATAACTTCATCTTTGGTGATGTTTGGTTCCATACTGAGTTATCGATCTATGGTTCAAGGGCGTTTAAATGTAGGAGCCATTCCTGATGATGAACGAGACAGTTTAGACAAACTAGAAGATCCTTATGATTTGTATGATGATGAAAAGCCAAAAAATGATGAAGAGCAAACTCTGGTTGAAGTGGTGAAGGAAGAGCGTGAAAATTTGAAGAAAAATCGTAGAAGTTTTTGGGAAATCACCAAAGATTCTAAGGCTTCTCTCTCTTTTTATCGTTTGGGTGCCTATACATTGCTTATTTTTGGCTTTTTTTATTTAAATAGTAATAAACTGTTAGATATCTCTTCTTATCTCTTCTCTTTGGCTCTGCCTCCTGTTATTATTGTTATTATGCTTATGCGTCAAAAATAACCAATTAAAATCAGCAACCTTGATTGACTTAGACTAAGAGTTTCTGATATAATCACAACTAATTTATAATCGATAAGGTAAAATAATGGCAAAAAGTTTATATGAAACTTTAGGTGTAAGTGAAAAAGCAAGTGCAGATGAGATTAAAAAAGCATATCGTAAATTGGCTAGAAAATATCACCCTGATGTAAACAAAGATGAATCGGCTGTAGATAAGTTTAAAGAGATGAATGCAGCGTATGAAGTACTCTCTGATAAGAAGAAAAAAGATGAGTATGATATGTATGGTGACCAGATATTTGGTGGTCAGAACTTCCATGACTTTGCTCAAAATCAAGGGAATGTTGACCTTGATGAGTTATTGAAAAATATCTTTGGTGGAGGGGGAGGATTTGGTTCTGGAGGTTTTGGAGGTGGAGGTCAGCGATCAGCACCTGACTTAGACCAACGTACCAACATTACTGTTCCTTTTGATGTTTCTATTAATGGTGGTAAACACAATATTACTGTAGAAAATGAGAGTTTTGATATTAAAATTCCTGCTGGTATAAAGAGTGGTGAAACACTGAGAGTACGAGGTAAAGGAAACTCTGGAATGGGACAGAGAGGTGACCTACTTATAAAGGTAGAAGTTGCCGAATCTCCAATATTTGAACGTAAAGAGAATGACCTTTATATGAGCATAGATGTACCTTTGAAATCAGCTCTTTTTGGTGGTAAAGTAACCATTGAGACACCTGTTTATGATGACATTACTTTAAAAGTTCCTAAAAATACAAAAAATGGTCAAAAGTTTAGAGTACGTGGTAAAGGTATAACCGATAGAAAAACAGCACTGAAGGGTAACTTATACTTTACAGCCAATATTATTTTACCAAATGTAGATGAGATGGATGAAGAGTTAAAAATTATGTTAGAAGAGAAGTTAGAAGGTTCTGAACCTAGCAATACAACAGAGAGTTCTGATGCATAGTTATGATGAACCTGTTTATCTTATATCTGTGGTGGCATCTATTTTAGATATTCATCCACAGACACTAAGACAGTACGAAAAAGAGGGACTCATAGCGCCTTCTCGTACGCAGGGTCGGATGAGACTCTACTCTCAACGTGATATAGATAAAATTAAGTTTGTATTGCAGTTGACACGTAAAATGGGTATTAACCTTGCAGGTGTTGATGTGATTTTAAAACTTAAAAAGCAGATGGATGCGATGAACAATGAGATTCAAGAGCTAAGAGAAGAGTTAAGTAAAACAAATCGTAATGGTTCGGTACAACCAAGTAAAGCTGTAGTGACTACGACCAATTACGACATTATTATTTTTGGAGATTAATCTCTACTCATTAGTGTTAATTTTTTTTCTATATTTTTCATTTTACGTTCTATGCTCAGTGAAATGGTTTCATTTGGACTGTAGGCAATAATGGTACGTTGTAACTCATCTGAATTGTGAACAGCTATACCGTTAACTGCATAAATTAAATCTCCAATATGAAGCCTTGCTTGTTGTGCAGCAGAGTAGGGTTCAACACCTGTTACAATGGCACCTTTCTTGTGTAGGTAATACTTCTCTTTTTTCTTAGAGAGTTTTTCTATACCAACTCCCATAAATCCACGATAAACTTTTCCATCTTTTATAAGCTTTTTAACAATATTTCTCATCATGTCTACTGGAATGGTAAATCCAATACCATTGTTTCCTCCACTCTCTGAAAGTATGGCTGAGTTTATACCGATTAGAGCACCACGTGAGTCAATTAAGGCTCCACCCGAATTTCCAGGATTGATGGAAGCATCGGTTTGTATAAAGTTTTCATATTGATTAATGCCTACATGGTTTTTGTTCAGGGCTGAAATAATTCCTTGGGTAACGGTTTGACCAACTCCAAAAGGGTTACCAATAGCAAAAACGACATCGCCGAGTTGAATATCTTTTGCATGACTTAAGGTGATGGCTTCTAGCTCTTTGGCTTCTATTTTTATAACAGCTAGGTCACTTCCTTTGTCTGTACCGACTACTTTTGCAAGATACTCTTTTTGGGAATTATTCATGGTTACCGTAATCTCGTCTGCATCTGCCAAGACATGATGGTTGGTGACGATGTAGCCATCTTTAGAAACAATAACTCCTGAACCCAAAGAGTGGTCTTTTTTTCTTTTGGTAGAATTATTTAGTGGAGCTTGTTGCTTATAATATTGCCCCGTATAGGGGTCATAAAAAAGCCGACTTGGACCTCTTTGGTTTTGAATAATGGTTTTTGTTGAGATATTTACCACAGCGTTCATGGACTCTTTTAAAATACTATTAAAAGATAAAATCTCATTTTGACCATTGGGGAGTTTATGTTCTGGATTGGTTGGGGCATTTTCAAACTCTATGTTGTTTGCTAATAGTGAAGCAGATAAAAGTAGAGAAAGTAAAACAGTTGTTTTCATTTTAATCCTTATCAAATCTATACGTAGAAAGTGTTATCATAAAATATTTTTGGAAATAGGAGTAGTAGTAAAATATTCAACTTTATGATAACTAAGTACATTAAGAGTAAGGAGGATATCCTAATGCACATCTTTCATATTGGTATTATAGGATGGTTTTGTAAACCGTTAGCCAATCGAATATTAACCTTTTATTAATAAGAGAAAAAAGAACTAAGTTAAATTATATATCTTAAGTGCACTCTCTAAATCGTAAGGGGTATCTATGCCAAAACTTTTTGATTTTACTTCCACCATCGCTATTTCATACCCATGATATAAAGCACGTAGCTGTTCTAGTTTCTCTATATCTTCTAAAGGAGCAGGGGAGAGTTGACAAAAATGCTCTAAAGATTTTTTAGTAAATCCATAAATGCCTAAATGACCTTTATAATCATTAAAGTGGTGGTCACGTGGGTAGGGGATTTTTGCTCGTGAAAAATAGAGTGCCAAATTATCATTGCTGGTAACCAGTTTGACAATATTGGGGTCATCTGCTTCTGGGTTGTTCATTAGTTTATAACAAGAGTTCATCATTATTTTTCTATTGTCTCTATTTTTTGTGGTCAAATCAAAAACAGCTTTAACAACTTCTACTTCTATAAAAGGTTCATCTCCTTGTACGTTAATAATCACTTCCTCATCAGAAAGATTTAACTTCTGTGCTGCTTCATAGATACGGTCAGTACCTGAGTTGTGTTGGTCTGATGTCATAATAGCAACTATATTATGCTCTTTAGCAATCTCTATAACCTCTTGTGCATCTGTTGCTATGGCAACGCTGTCTATACTTTCAATAGCTTTTGCTGTTCTGATAACCATAGGAAGACCACCAATATCTGCTAAAACTTTGTTGGGAAAACGACTTGAACCTATACGTGCTGGAATAATAATCATATGAACCTCTCTTTTTGAATGGTGAAGTGTAACATAATTTTGACTTTTAGTATTAGAATAATTAGATAATTTTGTTAAGAAAATTATTATTATATTGTCATCTTATATTTCTATTTAAAATTGTTATAAAATGAATAAAATGATTAACAAAATGTGATTTTTCTTTACATATTAATAAAAATTATATATAATGATTTATCTTATTACTTCAAAGGAATTACATGAAAAAAATTATTTTACTCTCAGCAATGGCTTCGTCAATGCTTTTGGCTACAAACGGTGATAACCTTATCTCTTTGGGTGCAGAGTCTAGAGCTATGGGTGGTGTAGGTGTTGCAATGGGTATGGGAACCGATTCAGTATTTAAAAACCCAGCTTGGTTGGCAGATGTTGAAGGTACAGAAGCTATGTTTGGTGCAACTCTGTTTATGCCAGATGTTAAGGCGAAGAACGGTGCCAATGGTAATGGTCAAGAAGCAACAAGTAAAGCAGATTTATCTCTTATTCCAGCTGTTGCTCATGCAGGTAGAATCAATGAGAATTTGGCTTATGGTGTGGGTATGTTTGGTGTTTCTGGAATGGGTGCTGATTATAGAAATGAAGATCAATTTAAAGGTCTAGGAAGTATGAGAACCAGCTTCCAATATATGCGTTTTGTTCCATCATTGGCTTACAAAAGTGGAGATTTAAGATTTGGTGCAGGATTAACTTTGGCTTATGGTGCTTTAGATATGTCAGCTATAACTCCTGATAATACTGGTGCTAATCCTGCTCAACGTGCTGGTGGTATGAGTGATGATTTTGGTTTTGGTGCACAATTAGGAGCAGCTTATTCAGTTACACCTAATATTTCACTTGGAGCTTTTTATCAAACAGAAGTTGCAACAGAATATGAAGATGTTTTTGATTTTAATGCTGATGGAGTATATAATGATTTAAAACTTTCTCAACCTGCTGAATATGGTGTTGGTATAGGATATAAAATAGGAGAATTAAGAGCTTCAGCTGAAGTAAAACAAATTATGTGGTCAGAAGCTGATGGCTATGACAGTTTTGGTTGGGATGACCAAACAGTATATGCTTTGGGTATGGAGTACAAAACAGCAAATAATTTAGCCTTAAGAGCTGGTTATAGTCATGCTGAATCACCATTGGGTAACGGTACATTTCCAACTGCTACAATTGATGGAATTGCCTTAGATGGACCTTCTCAAATTACATATTTTAATATGATGGGATTCCCTGCTATTTCAGAAGATCATATTACTTTTGGTCTTGGATATGAATTTAATGATAAAATGGGTATTGATTTAGCTTATGTTCATTCACCAAAAGAAACTTTAGAAAAATATGGAATGAGTGTATCTAACGAACAAAACGCAATCTCAGGTGCATTAAAATACAAATTTGACTAATTTTAAGTTATATATCTTATATTGTCGGGGTCAGTGACCTCGACCTACAAAAACTCTTCCAAATTCCTATCATTTCCCCCTATATAATGTTATAATCCCTCTTTATTTTTAAAATGGAGATAAGTAAATATGGAAATAATGCTCATTATAGTTGGTGTTTTTGTCGGTACACTTTCAGGCTTCTTTGGTATTGGTGGAGGGATGATTCTTATTCCTATACTGATGTTGATGGGAATTGATATTAAAACAGCCATTGGTATCTCTATTGTTCAGATGGTATTTTCTTCTATTTATGGCTCCTACCTTAACCATAAAAAAGGTTCACTGGTTATTGGTG
>LBBO01000001.1_pt19 | contig 12839 bp, 13 predicted proteins | sample 329191 | NCBI WGS metagenome assembly LBBO01 (sample SAMN03174413, study PRJNA266758) | hydrothermal vent metagenome | biome: marine hydrothermal vent; feature: marine hydrothermal vent chimney; material: microbial mat material; isolation source: microbial mat from marine hydrothermal vent chimney...
GTGAGCCTGTCTTGTGAAGGGTTTAGATTCCCAAAAATACCAACTCAAACCTCAAAAAACTCTCTAATTTCATCAAAATGTCGCTCTATTTTTTCAAAAGCGTGTGTTCCACCTTCTTCTAAGATGGTTGTAACAGCTGGTAGTTTCTCTAAACGATTTAATGCTTTTGTGTAGTCTAAAATTTGGTCCTCTTTTTGAAGCATAAGTAAGTACTCTCCATCTTTTGGCTCTATTTCATATTTTTTTAGTATCTCTACATGGGAGTCTTGCCATAAAAAAGAACTGTTGTCATAATAATTTTTGGCTTGTCCCTCTGCTGTTCTTGCATTTCGTAAAATTTCAAAGGCATCAACAGTAGGGTTAATGAGTATGGCTTTGAGCTTATATTTTTCAGCCAAGTGCATGGCATAGTAGCCACCAAGTGACGAGCCCATGAGTTTTACATTGTCGTAAGAGTCGACTAACTCTTCTAGTGTAGCAATGGCTAACTCTGGAACATAAGAGAGGGAAGGTGCAATAAATGGCTCCCCAATACTCTTAAAATATTCTCTAAACTGTGTACCTTTTCCACCTAACCCAGATGTTCCAAAACCATGTATGTATATAACCATTTTATCCTCTTGTATTAATTTTTATTTTCTCTATTAGGCTTTATAAAAATGGTCGATTGGACCATTTCCTTTTCCTAAAAGCTTCTCTTTTCCTGACTCTATGGCTTCATTGATGTAGTTACAACTTTTAATGACAGCCTCTTCTAACTCAAACCCTAAACTAATGTAGGTAGCGATACTAGAAGACAAACTACAGCCTGTTCCGTGGGTGTGGTTGGTTTTAAACGCTTTGTTATTAATGATTACCAATTTTTTACTCTCTTTGATGTATAAAATATCAGTCATAAGGTTTGTAGCTTCTAAATGACCACCTTTTAAGAGAACTGAAACGTTAAACTTTTCGCCTATCTCTTTGGCAGAGGCTTCAATATTGGCAAGGGTAATGCTATGACCTATAAGAAGTTCTGCTTCTGGAATGTTTGGGGTAATAAGATAAACATCAGATAGAAAAAGTTTTAACGAGGCAATGGCATCATCGGTAATGAGTTTGTCTCCAGAGGTTGCAATCATGACAGGGTCTAAAATGATTTTACTTATATCATAAAACTTTAAACGCTCTTTGACAAGCTCAATCACCTCTGCTGAGTGAAGCATACCAATTTTAACGGCTCCAAACTCAATGTCACTGAGTACTGCATCTAACTGTGCTTCAATATGAGGCAGAGGAATAGGATGAATGTCAGAGACACCTTGGGTATTTTGAGCTGTTGTGGCAGTGATAACCGTGGCTGTATAGCCACCATTGGCAGAGATGCTTTTGATGTCGGCTTGTATTCCTGCACAACCACCAGAGTCGCTTCCTGCAATGCTTAGAACGCTGTTGTATCGACTCATATTCTCCATGCCTCTTGCTTATAGGCACTGTCCCAAAACATCCACTCTAATTTTGAAGTTTTTATAAAAACCTCTTCCATCAGTTTGAGATTCTCTTGGGATGCACGGTTGGCATACTTATTGGTTATGTCGATGGCTTTAGCAACAGAGGTGGCAAACTCTTCTCCTGCGTAGGTGTCTATCCACTCTTGGTAGATGTTATTCTCCTTGTTTAATTGATTTGCCAAGATGTAGTCACCCACTTCTTTGTAGATACTAAAACAAGGCAATACGGCTGCCAAACCTACTTCTACTGAGTGGTTGTTAACCACACGAGCCAAATAGGAGTTGTAGAGTTCACACGTAGGAGAGGGTTCTTTGTTGATGTATTCTTCTTTTAAAAAGAGTTGGTGTAGGGCTTTTTCGACTTCTATAATACCTGTAGCAGAGTCCAAATAAAATTGTGTCTCATCAGCTTCATAACATTTAACGCCAACTTGGGCTAAAACTTTAGTATATTCTGAAAGATAGAGAGTGTCTTGGTTAACATAGAAACCAAAGATATCTTTAGAAAGTGTACCTTTCATTAAATCTAAAACAAAATCATGTTTTATTATCTCTTGGAAAACAGATTCTGTTTTACCTCTTACTTTATCGTACCAGTTGTTCATAGTTGCTCTCTCTTTTATGGTATAAATTTTTTTAATTATTTATAGCTAAGGTTTCTTAATATGAGGCAAACAAATCAAGCAAAAACAAATAATTTTATGATAGTATAATATTTACTAATAATAATCATAAAGTAAGATAATAAATTGAAAAAACTTATACTTCTCTAAGCACTCTAACAGCCAATGATAATAGATTGTTATTTGATGGAAACTGTATCGCCTGTCGTCATGGTGAAGTGTCTAAACCTTCAGCTTCACATTTCTTGGAGGTGAAATGTCATTGGATTAAGCTCAACCCCATAAGTACCTGACCATAGAGGTTGAATTTTTACTTCGTAAACACCGACCCCAACATACCTTTTATGGCACCTTGAATATCAGCAGGGTAGACCACAAACTTAGAGTTAGGTGAGTGTGACATTTTTTCTAAAGTATTAATGTAACGGTCACCGAGTAAGAACATGGCTGGTAACTCTTTCCCATCGGTTGCCTTGGCTATCATTGTCATGGCTTCAGCAGAAGCAGAGGCTAGAGCTACTTGTGCTTGTGCTTCCAGTTTGGCAGCTGCCAGTTTACCTTGAGCTTCTAAAATGGCAGCATTTTTGTTACCTTCTGCAGTGGTCTCTATGGCTCTTCTTTCACGTTCTGCTGCTGCTTGTCTCTCCATAGAGTCTTGCATGGAACTACTTGGGTTAATGTCTTGAATCTCTACTGATTTAACGGTAACACCCCAGTCGGAAACATCGTCTACAATGCTATCTTTAAGTCTTGCTTTAATAGTTTCACGGTTACTTAGTGCTTCGTCTAGTTTCATTTCACCGATAATAGAACGTAAGGTGGTCATAATAAGACTAGAAATTGCTAATTGAAAGTTTTCAACACCATAAAGGGCATCTTTAGGGCTAGTGACACGTACAAAGGCAATAGCGTTGGTTCTTATAACGGCATTATCTTTAGTAATCACCTCTTGTTGAGGAATATCCATGATGATGTCTCGAGTGGAGATACGTTGACGAACATCATCAACATAAGGAACAATAAAGTTTAATCCTGGGTCTAACGTTCTTGAAAATTTACCTAGTTTTTCTATGACCCACTCTTCACCCTGTGGGACAATTTTGATACCTTTGTAGAGTGTAACTACAACGGCTACAAGTAAGACTATTAATATGTTTAATTCCATCTTTTTTCCTTTAGTTTATATAGAAGTAACAACGATCAGTTGCCCTTTGATTTCTACGATTTTAATACGACTTCCTATTAAAATATCCTCTTTTGAAGTGGCGTGCCAAACAGTATTTCCTAGAACAGGTGTGTCAAACTTTACTTTTCCTCTTCCATTGGCAGAAATGGATTCTTCTACTACTCCTTGGGTTTCTAATGAGTAGTTGGACTGTCCAGATGTCTCTACGTTATCATCTTTTAAGTATTTAAACCAAATAAGTATGGAGATAAGAGAGAGTGTTATCCATATGGCAAGTTCTATCTCTAAACTCATAGAGAAAAGATTGTCAAGAACACCAACTATCATGGCAGAAAGACCAAGACCGAGCATAAAAAATGTACCGATAAATATTTCAGTTGTTAGTAAAAAGATTCCAAAGACTACCCAGTGCCACCAGAGTAAGTTTGTTGTTAAAAACTCTATCATTTGTAACTCCTTTTTTTGTTTTAAAAAGTTAAGTTATATTATACATCAATAACCTAAGTAACATAAGCAACCTTACGCTATAATCGCGAAATTTTTTAACTCCTAAGGATAAATAATGTCAACATTAAATGTATTTTATGACAAAGATTGTGATATCAATATCATCAAATCTAAAATAGTAGCAATGATCGGTTTCGGTTCACAAGGACACGCACACGCAGAAAACCTTAGAGATTCTGGTGTAGAAGTTGTTGTTGGTCTTAGAAAAGATGGTGCTTCATGGGCAAAAGCTGAAGCTAAAGGTTTTGAAACATTGACTGTCGCAGATGCTTCTGCAAAAGCAGATGTTATTATGATTCTTCTTCCAGATGAAAATCAAAAAGAGATTTATGAAGCAGAGATTGAGCCAAACCTTAAAGAGGGTGCGACCATTGCATTTGGACACGGTTTTAACATTCACTACGGAAGAGTAAAGCCAAGAAAAGACATCAATGTTACTATGATTGCTCCAAAAGCACCAGGTCATACCGTACGTTCTGAGTTTGTAAGAGGTGGTGGAATTCCAGATCTTATTGCTGTTGGTCAAAACCCAAGTGGAACTACTAAAGAGTTGGCTCTCTCTTATGCATCAGCCATCGGTGGTGGACGAACAGCCATTATTGAAACAACATTTAAAGATGAAACTGAAACAGATTTATTTGGAGAACAAGCAGTACTTTGTGGTGGTGCTACAGCATTAGTACAAGCTGGTTTTGAAACACTTACAGAAGCTGGATATGCTCCAGAACTTGCATACTTTGAGTGTCTTCATGAGCTTAAATTAATCGTTGACCTTATGTTTGAAGGTGGAATTGCAGATATGAGATACTCTATCTCTAACACAGCTGAGTATGGAGACTATGTTTCTGGTAAAAGAGTTATTAATGCTGAGTCAAAACAAGCGATGAGAGATATCTTAACAGAGATTCAAGATGGTAGATTTGCTAAAGACTTCATCTTAGAAGGTCAAGCAGGATACCCAAGAATGAACGCGGAAAGAGCAAATGACAAAGAGAAACTTATTACTAAAACTGGTAATAGTCTTCGTGAGATGATGCCGTGGATTTCAGCAGGTAAAATAGTTAACCAAGACGAAAACTAATCTTTTAGTTGATTTGCACTCATCTTTATGGGATGAGTGCAGTCACTTACTACCCGTAAGCTCCTTTACTCAAACCCATAAATCTAAGCACAACTCAACAAAAATATTAGCTTTCTTTGTTGATTAGAAAACTAAAATCTTTAATTTTTCTTTTTTTAATCTTTTTCTATTTTCATATACTTTTCTTTACAAAATTTTATGTAGCTCTCTTGAACTTCTTTCAACTCTTTTGTTATGACCATTTTAGGCTCTTTTCCCCAAATAAGAATGCGTTTTCCGTGGTTTGTGTTTACGGTAAGTTTAAGACGATTTTCTTCTTGTATGAGTTCTAGGTTCCCTAGGAGTGAGACTTCACCTTTGTCTTCTATGACTTTTTGATAAAACTTTCCATCTTTATAGTGAAAGATACCGAAGTATTTACCCCTATAACGATCTTCTATTTGAGTGGTGTAGTAAAATCCAAAATCATTTTCATCAAGTTTTTCAATGACCAAGTTAGAACTGTTAATTGTTTTATTGATAGAGATATCACTCTTACTGTAGACAATGAGACCTTTTTCAAGGGTGTAGTTACCTTCTAGTTGAGGGGTTTCTTGTCTCTTTTCTGTTTGAGCTCTATTATCTCCACTTGAAGGGCTGACACATCCTGTTAAAAATAGAATCACAATAAGGGTAAAAAGATAAGGCATTAAATTTCCTAATTATTTATTTTTTTGAAATCTTAACCAAGAATAGATAACAATTGTTTAACAAAAAGTGAATGGGAGCAAGCAATAAATAGCAAAGTGATTCTGATGAGAGTGAGTTTGGGATGTTTGAAAATCTTTATGATTCTAAGTATTTACTTTCATTTTAGTTCGATTTATTCTGAAAGCTATGTTACAATAACGAAAAAATAGAGTTCTTTAAAAAGCAGGAAGTGGTGGCTTCAGCCTCACCGATTGGGCGTAAACTCTCCACTTCCTAGTTTTGAAATAAGTCTAATAAAAAATTGCGTTTAAAGTTAGCTGATGGCAAAATCACGTATTGAAAAATCACCCATAACTTTTAGATGCACTGTTAAGTATAGCGATGATGAAATATTTTCATAAAATAGCAACTTTCAACGACTATGAAGTCTCAGAAAATAGAGCTAGAAAGTACCTTAAAGAGTTAATGAAGTATATTGCTTTAGCAGAGATAAAAGATGTTTTGGATGGTAAATGTGAGTAGTGGAATACGATTAGATAAATATTTGGTAGAACAAGGCTACTTCGAGAGCCGAAACCGTGCCTTAGATGCCATAAAACGAGGTAAAGTTTTTGTCGATGGTGTCGTAGCTAAAGCTTCACATAAGTGTGATGAGCAGACCAACATAGATATAGATGAAGAGAAGTTTTATGTCAGTCGTGCTGCGAAGAAGTTGGAGCTTTTTTTAGAAGAGTATCCTATGGAACTTAAAAACAAAAGAGCTTTAGACATAGGTTCAAGTACAGGTGGATTTGTGCAGATACTGCTTGAAAATAAGGTTACCTCTGTTGCCTGTGTTGATGTTGGTTCAAACCAATTACACCATTCGTTAAGAGATAATGCAAAAGTAAATATTTTTGAAGAGACCGATATTCGTAATTTTAAAGCAGAGCCTTTTGAGTTGCTCACGTGTGATGTCTCTTTTATCTCTATTTTACAGATTATAGATGCTATTGATGCTTTAAGTTGTGCTGATATGATACTTCTTTTCAAACCACAGTTTGAAGTAGGAAGAGCTGTAAAGCGTGACAGCCGTGGGGTTGTGGTAAATCAAGAGGCAATAGCTGAGGCGATAGATAGATTTGAAGTCAAAGCCCGTGAGTTGGGTTGGGAGTTGTGTTATAGTACATCTTCAAAATTGGCTGGGAAGTCTGGGAATGTGGAATATATGTATCATTTTAGGAAAATATGCAATTAAAAAACAGTATAAAATCAATAGCCATAGGTTCATTTGATGGTATTCATTTAGGACATAGAGCTTTAATAGATCAAGTCGAAGCGTTGGTGATTATAGAGAGAAATGGTGGGTATTTGACACCTGGGTATAAGCGTTCGTTTTGTGTAGACCAGCCTTGTTTCTTTTATCATTTTGATAATATAAAATCTTTACGTGCAAAAGAGTTTGTCGAGAAGTTAAAAGAAGATTTTCCTAAACTTGAAATTATAGTAGTGGGGTATGACTTTGGGTTTGGTTATAAAAAAAAGGGGAATACTACTCTGTTAAAAGAACTTTTTGATGGAGAAGTTGTGGTGGTAGAAGAGGTGAAATCAAAAGATATCTCGGTACATTCTCGTACCATTAAGAGCTATATAGCTGAGGGGAACATACAACTTGTAAATCAACTTCTTAACCGTCCATATGTTATTTATGGAAAGATTATTGCAGGTCAGGGCTTGGGTAAAAAAGAGTTGGTGGCTACGCTTAACTTGAACGTACATGATTATGATTTACCAAAAGAGGGTGTTTATGCCACACGTACCAAAATAGATGATGTATGGTTAGAGAGTGTCAGTTTTTTAGGTCACCGTGTAACAACAGATGGTTCGTATGCCATAGAGACACATATTTTAGACAGAGATATTGGTGTTATAACAGGGCATACATGGATAGAGTTTGTTGGTTTTATTCGTGATAATCAAAAATTTGATGGATTAGAGGCTTTGAAAATAGAGATTGTAGAGGATATAAAAGAGGCAAAAAAATTATTTTTATGATAATAATGATTTTAAACAAAAAAAGCGTGTTTCTTTTATGTTCCATGTGAAATTTAACAAATAAATATATAATTAATTAATTATATATTTAAGGTGCTAATAATATGGAAAATTTGGGAATATTGATTGATTATCCATTATTATTTGGTATATCTTAGAGGCAAATTATTATATAATAATGCCACCATTAAAAGGATGTATTTATGCTTGTATTTAAAGAAAACGGAAATAAAGTTTAGGTTACTTTTACTTTTTCTCCAACAGATACTGTGGAGAATGTAAGTGTATTAGGTGAGTGGAGTCACTGGAAAGAGGAGCCGATGAAAAAGAAAAAAAACGGTGACTATTATATTACTAAAATTCTAAAATCTGGAAATAGTTTTGAATTTGGCTACATGGTAAATAATAGAGAGTGGATAAGTGATAACACATGTTCTTCTGTCTCGTCTCCTTTTGGAACTTTAAACTCGCTACTCACTATATAAAGTCAATTTTTATATTACGTCAATTTTTTAATTAAGTAGTACATTTATCTAATGTACTTACTATTCATATTATCTACAGGAAAAACAAATGAAAGCTGTTGTCATGGCAGGTGGATTCGGAAATCGAATTCAACCTTTAACTAACTCTCGCCCGAAACCAATGTTACCTATTATAAACAGACCTATGATGGAGCATACAATGATGACCCTAAAAGATTTAGGGATTACTGAATTCATCGTCTTACTCTATTTTAAACCTGAAGTTATTCAAGACCATTTTGGAGATGGAAGTGATTTTGGTATTAAAATTACTTATGTGGTTCCTGATGATGATTATGGTACAGCAGGTGCTGTTAAATTGGCACAAGAGCATATAGGTGATGATAATTTTATTATTATTAGTGGAGACTTGGTAACAGATTTTGATTTTCAGAAAATTTTTGATTATCATGCCACGAAAAAATCTAAATTGACCATTACACTAACATCAGTTGACAATCCACTAGAGTTTGGTGTGGTGATTGCCAATGAGGAGGGGAAAATAGAGAAGTTCCTTGAGAAGCCAAGTTGGGGTGAAGTGTTTAGTGACACGATCAATACTGGTATCTATATCATCGAGCCAGAGATTCTTGACTATATCCCGAAAAATGAAGAGTTTGACTTTGCCAAAGACCTTTTTCCTCGTTTAATGCGTGAAGGGATTGAGTTAACTGCAGGATATGCAGAGGGGTATTGGAGAGATGTGGGTAACCCTGAGAGTTACCGTGATGTTTATGACGATATTTTAACAGGAAAAGTGAACTTTAAAATTGCTGGACATAAGGTTAACTTACCTGATGGTGTATACTATAGCGAAGAGTCTTATCTTTTTGAGGAAGGCATAGAGTTTATTGGTACGGTTGTTTTAGGAAAAAATGTCAAGATTGAAAAAGGTGTAAAGCTTAATAATGTTGTAATAGGGGACAATGTTACGATTGGACAAGATAGTAAAATACGAAACACAGTCATGTGGAATGATATAAATATTGATCGTAATGCCATGCTGGATGCTTGTGTGATCTGTAACAACAATGAGATTGGTAAAAATCTCACCGTTAAAGCAGGTATGATTTTAGCTGAAGGGTGTGAGATAGGACAGCTGGTTAACGTAGAAAAAGATGTTACTATTTGGTCAAATAAAGTGATTGAAGATGCTTCTATTGTGAGTAACAGTTTGATTCTTGGAAGTAGATACAAAAATTCTATTTTTGAAGATGGTATGGTTATAGGACAATCAAATGTTGAACTCTCTTGTGAAATGGCGACCAAACTAGGAGAAGCTTTTGGGGCTCAACTACCTGTAGGTTCAACAGTATTGATCTCTCGTGATTATCATAAAAATTCACGTATGCTTAAACGTGCTTTTTTAGGAGGACTTCTCTCAGCAGGTATTAATGCTATTGATTACAGTGATATTCCTTCAGCCGTTTTACGTTGTAGCCTAGCCTCTCATGATGAGTATATAGCTGGTGTGCATTTTCGTCAAAAAATTGATGACCCAACTTCTACGGTGATTACTTTTTATAACCATGAAGCACTACGTTTAAATAGTGATGTCTCTAAAAAAATAGAGAAAGCCTTTTTCAAAGAGACTTTTAGACGGGTAGATTACTCTAAGATTGGTCAGATAGATAAGTTAAATCATGCGACAGAGTATCGTGTCTATAAAGAGGGTATGCAAGAGTTACTCCAATCACATCAATTCCAATGTGTCGATTGTCGTATTGCTGTGGACATGATGCATGGTATGGCTTCAGAAGTTTTCCCAGATGTTTTAAATGATATGGGTATTGACAATATTATGTTTAATGCCCATCCTGATGTTCATCGTCTGGCAAATATAAATGCATTAACCAAACGATCAAATGAAGATATGGGTGCTGTGATTGAAGCATTGAAACTGGATGCTGGATTTATACTCTATCCTTATGGTCAGCGTCTTGATGTTGTGTGTGATAAAGGTATGGTCTTAGGTAAGCAGGACTCTCTCTATTTGGTTCTTTTACTTTTGAATCTGGAGGCAAAAGCTTCAGGAACAAAGAAAAAGGTATTCTTACCAACATGGGCAGCCGATATTGTTTATTTTGATAGTCTTGAGATAGCACGTGGTCAATATGCAAACTTTAAAGCAGAAGAGATGAAAAAGTATGACCTTGTGGCAACAGGTGAAGGTAACTTTGCCTTTACTGAGTTTGCAACACATCGTGATTCAATGTACGCGACTTTGAAAATTGTAGAGATGATGTTAACCCATAATGTTAAACTCTCTACGCTTATTGAGTCGCTTCCTAGTTTCTATTACAAAGCCACACAAGTTGACTGTTCTCAAGCATTAAAAGGGAAGATGATGCGTATGTTCCTTGAAGATGCAAAAGGAAAACAGTCCTCAACACTGGATGGTGTAAAAATATGGCTAGATACCAATGATTGGATACTTATGATTCCAGATCAGTATGGTGATCAGCTCAACTTGTATATTCAGGCTGAAAATGATGAGAGAGGTCAAGAAATTTTAGAGACCTACAGTGAAAAAATCAGAGAGTGGTCTAAAGCATAATGGATAAACCATCACTCAATCTCTGCTTTTTTTGGCACATGCACCAGCCCGACTATAGGGGCAGTGATGGTGTAATGACCATGCCATGGGTATTTCTACATGCGATTAAAGATTATTATGAGATGCCTTGGCTTTTAAACCGACAGAAAGGTTTAAAAGCAACGTTTAACATTACAGCACCATTAATAGAACAGCTTAATCTCTACAGTGACCCTTTAAAGAATGACTATTTTCTTTCACTATGGGAGAAGCATCCCTCGTTGTTAGAGGAAGATGCCAAAGTTTGGTTTATTAAAACGTGTAAATCGACTCAGTATGAGACCATGATAAAACCGATTGTTTACTTAGAAGAGTTGTATCAGAAAGAGCTACTTACTGATGATGAACTCATTGATTTCCAAATGCTCTTTATGTTAACATGGTGTGGAAATTATCTGCGTCAAGAGAATGTTTTGGTGAAAGAATTTTTTAAAAAAGGTCGAGGATTCACACAATCTGATAAAGCTGAATTGTTACAAGCCTTGGTTGATTTTATAGCAACAATTTTACCGTTTTATGCCAAGTTGCAAAAAGAGGGGGTAATTTCACTCTCAACCACACCTTATAACCATCCGATTTTACCTTTACTTTTAAATATGAACAATGCCAAACGAGCGAATGAACATACAACATTGGTTGATAATCCTATCTCTCTTAGAGAAGATGCCATTGAACAAGTTGAACGTTCTATTGCTTTGTATGAAGAGACATTTGGTATGAAACCTACAGGCTTTTGGCCAGCTGAGGGTGCTGTTGATGAAGAGAGTGTAGCCATCTATAAAGAGCGTGGACTCTCATGGATTGCGACCGACGAAGCGATTTTATTTCGTTCACTTGATGATGATAACCGTGACAACTTGTACAAGCCTTATAACTTTAACGGTATGACCATGGGTTTTCGTGACCATGGGTTAAGTGATTTAATTGGATTTAATTATCGATTTAAATCGGGTCATGATGCAAGTAATCACTTTATGCAAGTGGTTGAACCCATTGCCCATACACAAGAAGATGCAACGCTGTTTGTTATTTTAGATGGTGAAAATGCATGGGAATTTTTTGATAACAACGCCTATGACTTTTTTACAGAACTCTACCAACGTTTTACCGAAACAGCTTGGTGTAAAACAGTCACCATGGATGAGGTTTCACAGTTAAAAAACCAAGGCGTATTAGAGAACCTTGCTCCGGGAAGTTGGATACATGGAAACTTTGATACATGGTCAGGTCATGCTGAAAAAAACCGTGCGTGGGAGCTGATTTATCAGACCAAACGTGATTATGCAAATCATCAAGGAGATGTCTCTGATGGCGTAGCAGAAGAGGTAAAGTTTCATTTCTTAGCAGCAGAGTGTAGTGACTGGTTTTGGTGGTATGGTGATGACCATGTGACTGAGTTTGGTTTGGAGTTTGACAGACTTTTTAGAGAACATCTTATTACCATTTATCAGCTACTCAATATACATCCACCAGCCGACTTGTTTGAAGCAATTATTTCTCATAAAAGTATTGTTTCGTTTTTAGTGAAACCTCAATCGTCGATTACACCGATAATTAACGGTAAAAACGGCTCATTTTTTGAGTGGATTGGAGCAGGAAGTATTGATGAAAGCAGACTCTACTCCACCATGGATAGAGTACGTGGACCCATTGAAAAAATTTACTATGGACAGAATGATAAAGCTTTTTTTGTAGCATTTGAAGGAGATATAGATTCCTTAAAGCTCTTAAAGTCAGAGCTACAAGTGATTATTGAAGAGACAGGGGAGCAGCTTAATTTTTCTATGGCAGAGGCTTATGATAAAAAAGGTGTTCAATTGGCAGTTGATGAGCGTATTGAACTCTCTATTTCAAAAGAACACTTTAAAGAGTATGCTAAAGTACATCTCCGTTTTGAGATAGTAAAAGGCAAAAATATTGTTCAGAGTATGCCAGGTTATGGGGCATTGGCTATTGATTTGGATGAGACGTATAGTAAGAATTGGTTTGTCTAAGAAGACATTTTTAAAAAATAATAAAGAATATATAGGAAAACTAGATGGCTAAAACCACAAAACTACTCTTTGGAATTCACATGCACCAACCCGTCGATAACTTTGACTGGGTTA
>LBBO01000008.1_pt1 | contig 12807 bp, 12 predicted proteins | sample 329191 | NCBI WGS metagenome assembly LBBO01 (sample SAMN03174413, study PRJNA266758) | hydrothermal vent metagenome | biome: marine hydrothermal vent; feature: marine hydrothermal vent chimney; material: microbial mat material; isolation source: microbial mat from marine hydrothermal vent chimney...
TTCTGCAATTTCATCCAATAAACGTCCTATTTGCTTATAAGATAAATTACATTCGTCAAGTAATCTTTTATCATATGCATCTAAAATATTATCTTCTCTAGTATGGAATTCTTCAAGAATAAACAATACTCTTTTTAGTTTAGTTTCTTTCATTTTCTTTATTACCTTTCCATTCACTCACATACCTCAAAAGCGTACTACGCCCTACCCCAAACCTATCAGCTATCTGCTGATTAGTAAACTCACCACTCTTTTGTATCTCCATAGCCTCAACAACTTGATGCTCATTCATCTTCCGTTTAGCCCCAAACTTCACACCACGTTTCAATGCTGACTTAATTCCTTCAGCTTGTCGTTCTGCTCTTAAGTCTGTTTCAAACTCTGAAATAATGGAAAGTAACCCCATCATCAATCTACCTGTACTAGAGCTTGTATCAAAATCTTGTTCGGTTGCCTTAAATTCAACACCTTTTTCTTTAAGTATCTCAAGAATTTTATAAAGGTCTAAAGTACTCCGTGAACATCGGTCTAATCTAGTCACCATAAAGATATCACCCTCACGAACATAATCTAAAGCACTTTCAAGTTCTACACGACTTGTTAAAGATGTACCACTTTTCTTCTCTTGAAAAATCTTCTCACACCCTGCTCTTTTTAATATTTCTATTTGAGCTTCTAAGTTTTGTCCGCTACTACTTACTCGTGCATATCCTATTTTCATCATTAACCTCTTTTAATCTAAAGTGTATTTTAATTCTTTAGACTTATAGAGACATTATAGTGAGACTTGTTTTGAGATACTTTACTCTGGTATTGTGTGAAAAGTGGGTGACTGTCTCATAGAGTGTACTTTTTGAGATAAAAATAGGATTATACTCAATAAGAAGAAAATAGTGTCACTATAGACCAAGAGTCTTATCTAGTTTTTTTAAATCCATCACGCTACTAAGCACTGCCTCATAACTCCCAATTAAAAAATATTCTCTTAAATTTTTTCAGTAAAACATATCATTTTTACTGAAAGATTTTGAATAAATACAAAAACAATATAACTTCAAAAAATCACTCAAACAACTCATCCAAGCAGACTCTACTTATATTTAGAGCATGAACGGCTTCATTCATTTTAACACCATAAGAAGTTAGAAAGACCAACCTAAGTTCTGCTTTTTGTTTAGAATTTAATCCATATTTTCGGAACATTGTTAACTTGTTCTTTAAATTTTTAGCATACTCTTTTGAGATAACATACTCACTATTATGATATTTACATTCAACTATATCAAACATATCATTTCCATAATTGACCACCAAATCAATTTGAGTACCTTGTTCATCTTCATTTTTAGAAATATGATTCCAATGAGAAACCCCTCTAAACACTCCTTCAAGACCTCTAACTTTTAGATAGAGGTCAATATTTGTAATCATTACCATCTCAAAAGCGTAACCTGACCAAACAGAGAAGGTTTGTTTACCCACTTCACTTCTCCAATAACCTTTAGAAAAAGAAGCCACATCATTTTTACTAAGCTCTTTGACCCATTTGTGATGAAACAAAATATAAGGGTCTGAAATAATATATTTAATCTCCCTACTCTTTTGACTAAATTTTGAAATACCTTGAACAAACCCACATAAGAGTAGTTCATCTACTGTCTCTATAAGTCGTTTTCCAAGAGAAATATCTAAATATCTAGCAATATCTTGAATAGTAAACCCTGCTCTCTTAGTACTTAAGAGTTCAATAATAGACTTATGAAAGTCTGCTCTATTCATAAAAAGAGAATTAAAAACTTTATCATATTCACTGTGCATTAAACCATGTAGATTAAAAAACAGATCATCTACATTTTCATAAATACTCTTTTGAGAGTCAAGATAAGAGAGGTACTTCGCCACTCCACCAAAAATCATATAGGTATCAGTTATCATTTTATTGTCAATATGAAAACCTTTTACCTCAACTAAATACTGTTTTGTCTCTTTTAAATCAAAGGGAAACATCGGTATCTTTTGGGTTAACCTATTATGAAGAGGACCTACTGCATCTTCAAAAATTTTACTTTTAATCCATGAGGCGTTAGAACCACAAAGTATCATAACTACATTGGCTCTAACCTCACAATAGGTATTCCAAAAATAACCAAGAGCTGAAAGAAAATTTGCTCTTGTAGTTGGGTCTATCCAAGGTATCTCATCAATAAAAATTATTACTTTTTCTTTATGCTTCTTTCTCTTAACTTCTGCATCAATAGTTCTTTTTAAAAATCGAAATGTATCGCTCCAATTTTTAATACTTTTTGTAGGTTCAACTTTAAACCACTCATAAACCTGCTCTATAAAATTATCTATTTGAGTTCCTGTAGAAACATTAACTGTTCCTGTAAACTCAAAAAATAGACATTCAGAACGATACTCTTTAAACATATAATTAACCAAATAAGTTTTACCTATTCTTCGTCGTCCATAAATAGCGACCAATGAACTTTCATCTCTGTCACACAAATTATTGAGAATCTGTATCTCTTTTTTACGACCTATCATACCCTACTCCTATTACAAAAGTGATATAAATCACTATTTATACATAGTTATATCACTTAAAGACTTAATAAGTGATATAGGTAATATATTAATTAACCTCTTTAAATCAAGTTATAAATTTTCGCATGCGAAAATCTTAAGCTCATCTCAAATACAATAACGATAAAATCAATAACATCTTTTTCGCATGCGAAAATTAAAAAAGGAAAAATATGATTATTACAGTTGCACATTCAAAAGGTGGTGTGGGAAAAAGTTTACTTGCTTGGCATTTAGCCATCGGTATGAAAATCCCTATTGTTGATCTTGACTTTCAAAAAACATTGGTTTATACCAACAACTTACGGAAAATAAATAATTATGAGCCTATAGAAATTATTCAACCAGATAGCCCCGAAACTTTTATTCAACTTATGGATGAATGGCCCGAAGATAAAAATATCATCATTGATGTTGGTGGGTTTGATTCAAACCTAAATAGAGCTGCCTTGTATATTTCAGATTTAATTATTACCCCAGCTGTTGACAGGGTTACAGAGATGGCAGGACTTCATAAGTTTCACTCTATAATCCATGAGTTGTCCAAAAAAATGGAAGTCGATATTAAAGCAAATGTTTTATTAAATGATGTCAGTCCCAGTGCCAAAGATTTTTCAATTATAGAAGACATGGTAGAAGAATTAGAACATTTTGAACTTATGTCCAGTAAAATAGCCCATCGTGCTGACTTCTATAAAACAATGGAAGAAGGTAAAGGAGTAACAGAGTTAAAAGATGGAAAGGCTAAGAAAGAACTAAAAAAACTAATAAAAGAGATAAAAAAGAGAGATATATAATATGGCAAAAAGAAAAATTAATGCAGCTAAATTACTAGCTGCAGGAGCTGATGCAAATTTACAAATTAATGAAACAAAACTTTCGCATGCGAAAATTGGGAAAGAGACTTTTTTAGCAATTGATGTGAATAAAATTATCAATAATCCTTTGCAACCAAGATTAGAGATTAAAGATGAAGAGTTACAAGACTTAATGACTTCAATAAGACTTCACGGTCTCATTCAACCCATTGCTGTAATTAAGTCTAATGGTAATACCTACGTTTTAAAAGCAGGGCAAAGAAGATGGTTAGCTCATAAAAAACTTGGATTAAGTACAATAAATGCTATTGTCGAAGATGAGTGTGATATTGAGTCTTTTGCAGGGAAAAGAAAACTTTTTGACATAGCTGTTTTAGAAAACACCCAACGTGAAAACTTAGACCCACTAGAACTTAGTCTTTCACTTCAACAAGCTTTAGATCAAGGACTATATCAAAGTAAACAAGAGTTAGCATTAGCACTTAGTAAACCAAATTCATTTATTAGTAAAATTTTAAAAGTTATGACACTTAATGAGGAAATTATTAATGATTTAAAGCTTAATCGTTCAACAAGTGACATAGAAGTACTTTATGAACTTCAAAAAATAAAAGACCAAAAGAAACAAGTAGAATTTTACTTTGATTTTATTAATAAAAAAATCAATAGAAATGACATAAGAAAAGTTAATGCAAAAAAGAAATCAAACAATTTCAATAAATCTTATCAACTCGATAATAAACCAAAACAAATAAAACTTGAAATTGATACAAGAAAATTTTCATTACTTCAAAAGGAAGAATTAATAAAGGAGTTAAAAACAATAGCTGAAAAATATTCAAATTAAATCTTCATTTTAAAAAGGGTAGGGAAGTAAAGCATTAAGCTTTCCCCTTCTCCAAAACTTCAACCTTACCAAGCAACTGATTATAAAGAGAAGTAACCTCCATCAATTCAGAAGAAATATTATCCCCCTTAGAAATATATTCTACCTCTTTGAGCCTAAAAGCATCTAACTCACTTTTCCCTTTCTCTTTCACTCCTAATAACTCTTCTTCACAACGCCCTAAAGTATGAGAAACCTCAAATAGTTTCTTTTCCTCATCACGAAGTGAACCTTCAATCTGCAGCAAACTAAGCTTTAAAGCATTAACTTCCTCTTCACTAAGCACAACATCCTCTTTATGCTTCTTAGTAAGTTCAATAATCTCAGCCTTACGCTCTTTCTCCAATAAAGATAATGAAGACCTAAGCTCCTTGTTCTCCTCAATAACCAAAGAAGTTTGAGCAGCAATAACTTTTAAAGAAACTAATTCTTCTTCGCTTTTTTTAACTAAACCTCGCTCTTCATCCAAAGCTCTAGTCAAATGCTCTTTCTCCTCAACTAAAATACGTATCTCATCTTTAGCCTCAACCTCCCAAACCTTACGCTCTTCAATATGTTTTAACTTTAGTCGGTTAAGCTCCTGGTCGAGTAGGGTGCTTTTTTCATTAAGCTTCTTTTTCTCCTCCTCTATAAATAACTTCTCCTGTAATACAGAAGAGAAGTTATAATCCATAGTAGAAAGAAGATGAGAGAAAGTTTTTCTAAGAACTTCTTTACTCTGAGTATTTATATGCTTATAAGAAACAATCTCTTCGGAGATATCCTCCTCGCGATTAAGAAGATGCGTATTGTAAACATTAACCATGTCTTCCAAAAACTCACTTTTCCCCTCATGACCACTATTTCCTAAAGTCTTCTTAACTTTCGTCTCCAACTCTTCAGGTAAGTACCTACCCAAAATTAATTTCAAGACCATCATTTTTTCCATAAGTAGCTAAGACGTTATGAACGTAATCTTCTAAAGCCTGAGTAGAAGCATAATCTTTAATTTCAATCCAATGATACTTCATAAACCTCCAGAGAATTTCAATACGATTAAGTTCAGGAGAATAAGTAGGTAAAAAGTAAAGAATTAAACCCTTTTCTTTCCACTCTTCAATTTTATCTTGAAAGAGATGGCTAGTATGGATTGGTGCATTATCTAAAATAACGATGATAGTAGGATTCTTATTAAACTCGTTAAGTTGATAGTTAAAATCTTTCAAAGTGAGCTTTTTAGGGATACTTGTCCATTGTAGCTTTTTTAGTTTTCCAAGAACTAAAGTACTATTTTCTTGTAACTGTTCAACAAAGTCATCAAAAATAGCAATAACGAATTCTGAATTAATTGTATCGGTTGTCGTATAGGCTTTGAGTTGGTTATCTAAACCTAAGAATCCCAATACCTTTAAGGACTTAGAACGACTAGCTTCAAGGGAAATAGTCTGATTTTTAGGAGACCACCCATAAGGAATATTCGGATTTAATGAGAATGAACTCTCATCAAAATAATAGAGATTTAGTAAATCATCTTTAGCTACTTCACTTTTAAATCTCTCTATCTCTTTTTGTGCTTCTTTAATTATAGCTCTGTCTTGTTTCGTAATCGAAGCTCTTGCTCTTTTATAGGAATACCCTAACTCTCTCAAAAACCTTTTTAGTGTCTTTTTTGTTACTTTAATCCCATCATTTAGTAATTTACTACAAACAGTTGATAACTGAAAAGGATAATCTTCCACATAAGCCTTTACCTTCTTCTCATGTTTTTTTTTCCAAAATTGGCTTCCGTCCTTGCCCTTTTTGTGTACTTAACCCTATTATCCCATTCTCATTAAAATTATCAATCCAGTTATAAACCATCCTATCCGATATTTCAAATATCTCTGCTATCGCTTTTGGACTATATCCTCGGTAACTTAGCAATATCCCACTTGCTCGTTCTCGCTCTCGCTCTCTATATTTCTCATGATGTCTTCTTATCTCTTTTAAATTCGCCTCTTCTAAATCACTTATCTGCTCTACTTTTTTCATGATGTTATTTTAGCTTATTTTGAATTTAATTTTGGGTAGGTACTTATCTTAAAATTATATTGCTTCAACATCTCAAACTTTCCAATCATTCATTACCCATAGTATACAATAAGAGCTATATCATATACCTTGAATATATACTATATATCTTATTTATACTATGGATATATAAGATATATTAAGTATATTTCATATATACTTAAGTAACAAGAAAATAACCTAAAAAATCTTCCAAAAAATCAAGTAAAATTCCTATAAAAACTCAAAGCACAAAAAAAGAGCCATAAACAGAGAATTAAGCAATTTAAATTATTTCTAATGGCAAACCTTGTAAATAACAGTTAAAAGGCTAAAAAAGTATGTTTTTGTTAAAGTAATAGGCATAAGGAGCGAAGCTAAACAGAGATACTCCAATAAAGTATTAAAATAATATCTCAGCTTCTAAAAAAAGGAAGTAACAATCAACGATTCTCAGAGCAAAATAACTAGCCACCCTCAAAAAATCGACCTCTGCCTATAAGAAATCCTTTTAGAGCCGTTAGGCGATAGGTAAAACCGACTAAAGGAGTGTTTTACTTTAAGACAAAAAGATTCTGGAAGAATTTTTCCTAAGAGAGCGAAGCGACTTAAATAAATAGAAATATCGTAGCGTGAGCGAAGATTTTCAAAATGATTGGGCGTAGCCCTTAAAAGTTTAAAATGATAAGAAATTTAACTAACTCAACTTAGTACGTCTTTAAGAAAGTACTACTTTTAAAGTTTAAACCTCCTCAAATGACTTTTTTATGGGATTTAAAAGGGTTTTATTTCCCATATTACCGTCTTTATTTCCCATATTACCGTCTTTGAAGCTATTTTATTTCCCATATTACCGTCTTTGTTCCCATATTACCGTCTATAAGAAATTCTCTGATATAATCTATATTATCTCTTATAAATTTACTAAAAAAGATTAAATAAATGATAAAAAAAGAAGATATAAAACCTTTTAAAAAAAACAATGCATTAACAGATGGCTACATACCCAATACAGGTAAAGCTGTCCTTCCAGACAAACTTATTAATACACTGTTTTGGAAATTTGAAGAAGAGGGTGATAATTTTACCCTATCTATGGCTGAATTACGTGGACTATTAGGATTAAAAAGTACTAAAGATGATGGACGAATCATAGAAGCTATTAAAGTGCTTCAAACACCCATTGTTATTAGAGACTTTACTTTTCAGGGAAAAGGTGTTGAATGGACATCTGCTCCTTTTCTAAGTCGTGCAACCAAATGGAAAGATGGTCAAAAGTATATACAGATAAAACTAGATGATATGATTATTGAGGGGATTAAACAAAAATATGGCTATACCCCCCTAGAACTTAACCTCTGCAACAGTTTCAAGAGCAAATATGGTCTAAAACTTTATGAGATGTTTGTTCGTTATTACCATCTTCCAAACAAAGAGGGGCAGGGGGTAGGAAGCATTTCTAAGAGTATTGATGACTTAAATAAAGTATTTGATACATCATTTAAGCATCCTAGTAAAATGCTGGAGGGACTTAAGAGGGGACTAGTAGAAATAGAAAGAGTTACAGAAGAAGAAGTAACTTGCTTTTATAATAAACTTGAAAAAAAATTTATATTTGGATGGGAACAAACTTCACAATATCCAGACCTTAGAATCCCTTTTAAGCGTATTAATGAGCTTATTGAATGGTACTTAACACATAATAAAGAGAAGCTACACATAAAGTCCATAGAACGATATAAACAATCACTTAAAAATAAAATTATTGATGATGAGTTTGAAGATTTAGATATATGGTATAGAGGGCTGATGCAACACAAATATAATCTTAACTTTAATGACTATTATGAACATGGAATATATAGAGACTTTAGCACACAAATAAAAAATACTCTTTTTTAATTATTACAAATGACGGTAAAATAAGAAATTTAGAATCACAAAAGCCCACAATATAGGCATCTTTGATTTATTCTTATCCCAACTCAATGACGGTAAAATGGGAAATCCTATTTATAAAGACGGTAAAATAAGAAATTTAGAATCACAAAAGCCCACAATATAGGCATCTTTGATTTATTCTTATCCTAACTCAATGACGGTAAAATGGGAAATATTGTTCATCTAATACAAAAACCCAAAGAGCCAAAGAGGAATTTTTTCTCCAAATCCAACCTCTATATCATCAGCCACAACGTAAGACCTTGGTATATCTTTAATCTGTTTAAAGCCTTTACTCTTACCACCTACTTCAATGGTATATTTTTTATCAATAATAAAATCACCTTTTTTAGAAGCTGTAATACTATGTCCTGCATTTTCCAAAGAAGAAGCAATAAAGCTCTCTCTTAGCGTCCCAATATTTGCTTCTGAGCATAAAGAGTAGAATATATTGGGATTATCAAGATAAATTTTTTCAGGTTTCTTAATAATACTCTCACCTCTACTTTCCATTGGAATCATACGAATAATACAACCCGACTGCAAAGCATTAAGATAGCTATACAGTGTTCTATTATCAAGTTCAACAGCTTCAGACAAGCTTCTCATATTAGGTTTATAGGGAGCAGAAAGGCAAAGCATTGTTAAAATTTTTTTGATATTTCTAAGCTTTTTGGCATCAATACTATGAATATTTACCAAATCAACATCAATAGTTTTATTAATCGCTTCAGTTAATTTAATCTTTGTACTCATTTTATCTTCTAAGTAAAAAGGATAATAACCATAATGCATATAATCTTTAAAATATTTCAAAGGTTTTATTCTAGAAATAATATCTACAGCAATAGTAGTATGATTAGCAACAATCTCTTCTATAGAGTATCTATTAAATTCAAAATTGGTCTCTATTTCTAAAAATTCACGAAAGGAGAGGGTAGGGAGACTATATTTTAATGCTCTTCTACTTAAATCAGCACTATTTAAATGCAGAGCAGATGAACCAGAGAAAATAACATTTATTTCTAAAAAATCCCAAATTGTTTTAAGATCCTTAGCAAAATCTCGTTGAATATGTATCTCATCTAAAATTAGAAGCTTACCACCAATGGCAGCAAATTCTTTAGCTACATCTAATACAGTAGTTGAACTCATCAAGGGATGATCAACTGAAATATAAAGCATCTCATCTACACTAAGTTTTGATTGTTTCATAAATTGTAAAAGTAGCGTTGTCTTTCCCACTCCTTTAGCTCCAACAATACCAATAAGCTTATTATTTAAATTAAGTTGTCCTAGTAGTTTTCGCTCATATTTAGGTGTTTTTTTACTATAAAATAGCAAAGAGTATTCTTGCAGAGATGACATTAATGACATATTATTCCAACCTTTATAGTAAATAGTTTGGAATATAATACCAACTTTTTATTAAAAAAGATAATAGAGGAGTTACCTAATCTTAACAATTAGCTCATTTATTGGCTTTATCCAAGGTAAAGTACGAAAAAATATGTGATAGAAATTTTCACACTGATTAACATAACAAGAATTCTATCAAATATTATTTAGTATATTTCTAGCTCCCTATTTAGAGAAAATTTTGCTTTTCTGTAAATAATTTTCATCTAAATATTACTTAATCGTGAAATTAAATTCCTATGCTTTCCTTTTAATTGCTAAACCATCTGTTCTAAAATATCAGAAATTTTAATATCTAAATTCACAATCTCATTATAATACTCATTTTTTTCCACTCCAAAAGAGCTAATAAAAATCAATCGAATGTTATATTTATATTTTGTTCGTTTATTGAATACTTCTATTTTACTAACCAACTCTTCCTTATAGCTCTTTGTTATGGTAAATGGTTCTTTATAATACTTACACTCAATAATATCAATATTGTTACTACCATTGGTGTGTTCTATTAACATATCTATTTGAGAACCTTTTTCTGAATTATCTTTAGGTATATAGCTCCAATAATGTGTTTGAGTCTCAACACCTGAAATACCCAGTAAATGTTTTACATGAGGCATATGCATATGACATATATTTTCAAAAGCAAAACCAGACCATGACTTATAACTTTGTGTACTCACAATCTTATTCCAACTATTTTTATTTTCACTCATCCATTTATGATGGAAATAGGAAAAACAATCTGTTGCTCGATAAATAACATCTCTTTTCTCTTGATTGAACTTTGTGGTCTTAGAAATAAATCCTGAAGCCAACAATTCTTGTAGAGGTACTTTTAAATAACTTGATGAGATTTTTGTTAATTTAGACAACTCTTTTTGTGTGTAACCTGTCCATTTAGAAGTAAGTTGATTCATGACTTCATAATGGCTTTTAGCACTTACAAAAAGAGAAGAAAAAAGCTCTTCATATTCATATTTTAACAAGCCATCCTCTTTAAAACACAACTCCTCCATACTTTCTCCAAAGGTTATATTACAATTAATTGATTCAATATATTTTGCCACTCCACCCAATGCCATATATGTATCAACTATTGATTTATCTGAGTACCTACAACCTTTTGCTAAAAGCATTTTTTTAGTAGCCAACAAATCAAACTGCTTCATCAATAAAATATCAGTCAATCGTCCATGAAGTGAACCTCTATTGTGAATCACTTTTTTTAGCATATAAGATGCTGCTGAACCACAAACTATTAAAATAATATTTTTTCTTTGAGAACAAAAGTCATTCCAAAAATCAGACAACTCACCAATAAATCCTGACCTTGCTGTATCTAACCATGGAAGTTCATCTAAAAAGACTACAATCTTTTTATTTTTATTTAGCGTTTCTATATATTCAATCAAAAGAAAAAAAGCATCATTCCAATCAGTAACTTTAGTATTGGTCGGATAAACCCTTTTAATTTTTGAAACAAATGATTTTATTTGCTGTTTTCGACTATGGTCAACTTTTCCTGAAAATTCTATTTTATGAATATCATTGAGTGTACAAAAATGTCGTACCAATTCTGTTTTTCCAATTCTTCTACGCCCATAAATTGCCATAAATGATGACTTGTCTCTCTCTAATAAAGCAGTCAGCCTAGCCAACTCATTCTCTCGTGCTACAAACATTTTCACCTACTTTTCTAACTTGATTACTCTATTATAGTTAATTACCTCTATAAAATCAAGAGATAGTTAACTATAATATCTCATTTTACTTAATTATCTATTACATTCATATTACTTAAAAGAGAAATTAAAGCCCCATTCCCTTTTTCTCTCCCTGCTCTTGAATTCTCTTCATCACCTTATCCGTAAACTTAAGACCTAATTCATAACGCTCATCAACCATCAGCACACGCTTTTTAAATTCTAAGCTACCTTGGACATCTAAAACATCTCCATACTTCTTTTTAGCCATCTGCAATGAAGTTAAAATAGCCCTATCATTATCTGCAACCGTTACTTTTAAATAAGCACCTGTATCAATAATTTTTCCATTCCCTTCAACTTCATAAACGGCTCTCCCCTCTTTGGTTATTTGAACTTTTAAACTCTCCCATAGTTTATGATTAACTTTACCTTTTGGATGACGTAAAATATTCTCATTGGCTTTAAATGTCATCGTCGTTCGCCTTAATGCTTCTAAAGCTCTTACATCTCCTCTTAAAGCTTTTTCTAAAAGATACTCTTTATAAGAATAAAGTCTATTTTCTTTATGAATGCTTTTTCTCTTTTGATTAAAACGTTCGGTTAATTCTTGAAGTTCTTCTTTTTGATGAGCATAAAGAATCTGTCGATGTTGAGCCTTTTGATTTGAAGCTATATTTCTATTAATTTTTACTTGTTCTAGCTGTTCTTTATATTTTAACCTTATGCTTTGTCTTAATGCCAACCTACTCTCTTTTTCAAGTGAGAGTTCACTTTTCTTAGTAATCTTCCTTTGCTCCATTAGCTTTTGATAATTCTCCCATAAAAAGGATTTAGGCTTTCCAAAACTTTTCTCTACCTTTACAGCACTTTTCGTTTCCACAAAGGTACCAAATTGTTTTTCTAAATTTCCTTTGGATAAAGAACGATGAACATCACTGGCTTTTACAAACAATTTTCTCTTCTTATCCCCTATGACTAAGCCATTCGCCCTAGACTTTAACTCTAAATTGTATTTGGCTAAAACATCATGTAAATCCATGTAATCACTTTTAGGGTTAGAAAGTACTTCTAATATATCATCAAGAGCTTCCTCTTTAATCCATGTTAAAAGGTTTTTCATACCAGAGTGTATCTCCTGGTCTTTATAGAGATGAGCTTTGATTTTAGAGCTGTTAGTATTCTCTTCTATAAACACCTTTTCATCCACAATCAATTGAACAGGATGATTATCTTTTTTAAGTTTATGTTTCTCTTCTAACTCTTCAGCTTTTTTTTGAAGTTTCATTTTAGATTTCCATGGATCAACTAAAAGATTACTATGTGGGTTCAGTCTATTTACGGCAATATGCAAATGAAAGTTATTGGTATTGTTATGGCTTACTGAGAGTCTATGATGCTCTTGCATTCCTAAACTCTTTAA